>Ga0114968_10000150_pt1 | contig 51039 bp, 51 predicted proteins | sample M_130807_EF_Meta_FD_87020 | JGI IMG/M metagenome (GOLD analysis project Ga0114968, IMG submission 87020) | Freshwater microbial communities from Lake Montjoie, Canada to study carbon cycling - M_130807_EF_MetaG | ecosystem: Environmental > Aquatic > Freshwater > Lake | place: Lake Montjoie... | reverse complement strand
TTAGGCAACTGTGCAAATACGCTTCCAAAAGAAAGCAATAGCATAAAAATAGTTGTCGTTGTTTTCATTTGTTTCTAAATTTTGATTGAGTCAATGTTTCTCTTTTTTTAATGTTGCCTAACTCATATATACGCGAAACAAACCTTCGCTTAGCTGGAGAAAACGGCCATCTTGACCACCCCAAAACGGAGTATGTTGACCAGCTATTTTCATTTGTCTAAAATCGCGATTTAAGAGATTCATCGTTTACCAAAAATATTACTTTTTTTCGATTAAAAATCGTTTATTAAATTCCCTCGTTTTTTTCTCATTGATTCACCCTGTAATTCAAAACGGTGAGCGTGGTGAACTAGCCTGTCCATAGTAGCATCTGCGATTGTTTTTTCACCGATTATATCATACCACTGGCTTACAGGTAATTGAGAAGTTATTATGGTTGAGCTTTTGCCGTGACGGTCCTCAATGATCTCTAAAAAAGCCATTCTATTCTGATTATCCATGGCCTGAAGTCGGAAGTCGTCTAGGATGATGAGTTGTTGTCTTTCTATTTTGGATATTTCTTTTAGATAGGAGCCATCACTTTTTGCCATCTTGAGCTTTGCGAGCAAACGTGTTGTGTTGTAATACTTAACTCGATAACCATCTATACAGGCTTGATAACCCAAGGCAGTAGCTAAATAACTCTTTCCTACACCTGTACTTCCTGTAATGAGTAGATCCTGTCCTTGATGGATGTAATCCCCCTGAGCAATACGTAAAAGCTTATTTCTGTCAAGATTACGGTCGTCGTTGTAATCTATCTTCTCTAAAGAGGCTTTATATCTAAAAGTAGCGTTTCATATATTTCGCTCGATTTTTCGATTCTGCCGATCATCCCATTCTGTTTCAACGAGTTGAGCAATAAATTGATCTAAGGTATAATGATCTGTTCGACCTGTTTCAATGGCCGTTTTAAACGCATTGTGCATTCCATGAAGCGCCATTAACTTCATTTTCGATAAAGTGGTTTGATTCATATTTATTTGGTTTTTAATAGATTACTTATAGTAGTTATTCCCTCTAATATTTGGGTGGTTTGGAAGTCCATCATCTTGATTATCATCTTCTTCAATGAGATTATCAAGACCTTTTTCTAAGATATTTTCTACGATTTTGTAATTGTAAATTCTGTAGTCCAAAGCCATTCCACAGGCCTTAGATAGGCGCTCATTTCCAACCTTTTTAGCCAGGGATAAGACGCCAATGCAGCTTTTGTAGGATTGTTCAACGTGCTGCTTTTTATTAAGGATTTCAGTGATCAACAGTTTGACATTCTGATCAATTGACTCTGCCCAGGATAAAAAGCGATCTGCATTCCATTCGGTCATATACTGATGTGTTGTCGCTAGATGATCCTTTATGGTCGTATAGTTATGCGGGCTTTTGATTCTTGAGTGTACCGCTATGCGATTGTATCCTGAGTAGATTTCCACCACTTTCTCTGTATACAGTACTTTGACTTTCTTTCTGATATAGAGATAGGGAACACTGTAGTAATGTCTGTCTTCAGATAGCAAAACATGCCCGTTATTCATGACCGTAACGATTGCTTGCTTGCGGATTTCAAATCGTTCTAAGGGAAGCTCTTTTAACTCAGCTTTCTCCAACTCATCAAAGAGCTGCTTTCTACTGTAAGGCTTTCCAGTGAGATTTGAGCTGTTGTGTTTCTCTAGAAGTGTTTTAATGGCGCTATTTAATGCTTTAAGGCTAAAAAATTGTTGATCCTTTAGCACGCTGTAAATTCGAGTGTAGAGGATTTTTACTGCCCCTTCAACCAAGGATTTATCCCTTGGTCGATAAGCTCTAGCGGGTAAAATTGTTGTCCCATAGTGCTCGGCAAAATCTAAAAAAGTTTCATTTAATGTTGGCTCATAACGATGACTTTTTGTAACTGCAGATTTTAAGTTATCAGGAACTATGGCTTGAGGTACGCCGCCAAAAAAGTGCAATGCATTTTCTACAGATTCAATGAAGTCTTCCTTTTTTTGACTCATACTAGCCTCTGCATAAGTCGCTTGGCTTGCTCCAAGTATTGCAACAAAAAACTCAACTTCGATTACTTCACCACTTTCACGGTCAATGATTTCAAGTGTTTTTCCAGCGTAGTCCACGTACATTTTATCGCCTGCCTTGTGGCTCATGTGCATGGTAGCCTTTGCATTTATCCGTTTGGACCAACGGTTAAAATATACAGCAAATTGAGTGCGTTGAAAACCGTCAGGGTGCTTAAGTTTATACTCCTCCCATAAGATTTTAAGCGTTTTTCCTGTTTTCTTTAGCTCTTTTTCAACTCGTGGAAAAAAGCGTTCTAAATCACGTATTTTAGGGCTTAACTCGCTTTCCTGCTGAACCTTAAATAGCTCATCTAAATCTAGATCACTCAAGTGTTCTAATTCTTCAAAAGTGACTTTAAGGCCGTTAAATTGTTTGATGTATTTCTTGACAGTATTGCGGGATAATCCCAGATATCCACTGATGAAAACCTTGCTTTTACCGCCTACGTGTACTTTAATTACTTTTCTTAATTTACTCATGTCGATTGTTTTTCCAGCCATACTTCAAACTTTAAGAAATAAAGCTTGAATTTACAGCTACCATGACTCTCGTAAATCGTTTGATTTTAGGTGGTCAACATACTCCGTTTTGGGGTGGTCAACATGCTCCGTTTTAGGGTGGTCAGCTTAAACCGTTTTCAGGTGGTCAGTATGAGCGTTTTTTCCAGCTCTTTGGTAAAGAATCTCTGAACGAAAAGTATTAAAGTTATTCTGGGTAAGCTGCTTTATCTTTTCAATTTCTTGAATAATACGCTCGATATCAAGAATGTATTTCAAGAGTTTATGCTGCATACAACTCTACTTTTGAACGATTGATTTCCTCAATTAATATCGGGTTCTTTAAAGACTTTACCGACACAAGGTCAATGTTTCGACCGAGTAAGGCCTCTAGTTGATCACTTAAAGTAAAATAATTATCCGCGTAATCTAAGACATGAAGGTCGTCAGAAAATTGGACCAAAAAATCAAAATCACTATCCTCACGGAGTTCATCTCTTGTGGCTGAACCAAAAAGTGCAAAAGAAATGACATGATGTGCTTTACACAACGCTATGATTTCTTGCAGTTTTTGTTCAATTTGGTTCGTCATCAAATTCAAATTTAGGGCTTTTTTTCAATTTATTTTCAAACCCTCCTCAATCCAAGCTAAAAAGCTCATTTACACTGCATTTCAAAATTTGCGAGAGCTTCAGGCCCAGTTCGAGCGAAGGAAAATACTTGTTGTTCTCAATAGCATTGATCGTTTGTCTTGATACCTCAACGGCTTTGGCGAGTTGTTCTTGCGACAAGCCTTGAATGGTTCTGTTGATTTTGATGGTATTCTTCATTTGCGCAAGTGTTGCAGGACAAAAATTCTAAAAACAAGATGGTAACACACCAACTGACTGAATAAACAAAAAAGCATCACATTGAAATACGGAAGGCCATAAACAAACAAGCTACCTATTGCCAGCACCGTAAAGTTAAGCAGGTAAGACCATTTCATGGCATGAAAACGCAATTGCATGATCAATTCATCTTCTTGTCTTTCTTTCGAAAATAAATGGATCAGGCCAGAACCAACAAGCAGGAGAGTCAGTAACTCATCGATCATGTTGTTCTTGATCCAAAAGCTTTTCTCAACGAGCAGATTATCGGCATCTTTCCACAAGAGGTTAGGGACGGTCAGTTCGATACTCAGGGTTTGAGCAAGGTCAGGCAATACGATCAAAAGCACACCAAGCAGCACACTTGCATAAAAAATGATTCCGCTCGGAACCAAGAATTTTGAGGGCAATAAATAAGTTTTCATAGGTTTGAATTTTTATCAAATGTAAAACATTATTTACAAAATGTAAAATAAAGTATACTTATTGTTGTTTGAATTTACATAATTTAAACCTACAAGTTGATTAAATGAAAATTGCTCGTATCTGGATAAGTAAATTCCAGCAGTTAATAATCGGCATTCCAGGATTCTATATTGAAGATAGCCATGAAAGAAAATTTCCAAACTTTTGTTTCTCCGGAGAAGACGAAAACCTGTCAACAAATTTCAAAAATTGTCAGAGGCACTGAAAACCTGACTCTGGAAAGTTAAGTGAAAATAGAAAGGGTTTTGGGTATTCAACTTTTGGTGGTGAATCATCCATAGATAGAACTAAGAATTAATTCCAGGAATATTATATTTACACCATGAAATCAACACTCCTCTTTTTCACCCTCTTTTTCAGTTCGCTTTCTTTCGCTCAAAACTGGGCGCCAGCCGGAGCAAAATGGCATTATACCTACATCGGATTTTCAAGCGGATATGTACAGATTGCCTATGTGGGCGATACCATTATTGCGGGCCAAACTTGCCAGAAGTTGCAGAAAACCTTTAATGGGTTGCAGTTTGGCGTAACGCCGACCTCTTACATTTTCGATACGTCCTATACCTACGAAAACAATGGTGTAGTGTATGTCTTAGAGCAGAATCAATGGAAGACACTCTATAATTTCAATGCGACGATAGGCGAACATTGGCCAATGGCGCCCCTGCCTGAATTTGGTGGCTGTACAGAAAATAGTCAATTGAAGGTCTTGGCTACTGGCACTAAAGTGATCAATGCCCATACCTTAAAATACTTGGTCGTCGACTTTTGCAACCCCGATCTCACAAGCCAAGGTTTTCAAGATACCATCATCGAAAAAATTGGCTTCACGGGTTCTTATATGTTGCCTTTTGACCAATGCACCATGGCTTTTGATGGCAATGAAGGCGGCCCTTTCCGCTGTTATTCAGATGACAATTTCAGCACCTACAAACCATTCTACGCAAACGATTGTGAATTCTTGGTTGGGCTGGATGAAAACCAAATGCACAAACTCGCCATTTTCCCGAACCCAAGTGCAGGTCAATTCACCATTGAAGCACCGCTTGAAGTAGGGCAAGTCATTGAGCTCTACAATTTGAATGGGCAGAAAGTGTTCAGGCAAGACATCTTGAATTCAGGTTTAACCCAAACTCTAGAAATCAATCTTACACCTGGAATGTATGTGCTCAAATTGATGAGTAAAGAAGGAAAGCTGTTTGCGAGAAGTAGGTTGGTACTCAACTAAAAATTAATCAACGGCATTTTCCTTTTCGCATTGATATTCCAAAGACCAATTTGAAGGCCTTTGAACTTAGTACTTCTGTTGATCAAGCCAATTTGAATACCGTTGTGCTCGTAGCACTGATTGACGAGCGCAATGCAGATGCCGTTGGCTTTGGTATATTTATTTTGAAGCCCATTGATAGCAAGGCCATTCATCAAATGACCGACACTGCTTAAACCTCCCAACACGACCCCATTAGAAATTGGCGTTAAGGTTCCAAATCCTGAGGCGAGCAAACCATTGTTTACTGCAGTTGGCGTTTTACTTGGAATCTGCATCCAGCCGCTTTCTTCGTTAAACATGGCGTCGTAGGAAAATTCTTTCGGATTCAGTAAAGCTGTAAACCCCGTTCCAAAAAGTTGGGTAATGATCAATAGCTAAATTAACAATCAATAATTTGGGAAGCAAAGGATTTCGTAATTTTAGAAGAAAAATTCATGAAGTACTTCCTTACTTTTGCCTTCATTTTTGTTTGGATGATCTCAGCTTTTTCTCAATCATGGGTAAAGGTGAGTGCCGGAACTGAATTTTCACTTGCACTGAAGTCTGACGGAACGCTTTGGGCTTGGGGAGCCAATAATTACAGCCAATTCGGTGCGCCCACCCCCTCGAGTAGCAACGTGCCTATTCAAGTAGGTTCTGATACAGATTGGGCAGATGTAGGATGCGGCGCTTTTCATGTCATCGCGCGTAAGACCAATGGGTCGCTTTGGGCTTGGGGTTATAATTTCTCTGGTCAATTGGGCTTAGGAAACACGGCCACAACACCTTCACCAACTCAAATTGGTACTGACCTAGATTGGGAAGCCATTGCCTGTGGGTCTTATCACAGTGGGGCAATAAAAAGCGATGGAACTTTATGGATGTGGGGCAATAATTATTACGGTCAGATAGGAAATAATTCTACTACCGATGTAACTGCACCCATTCAAATTGGCACCCTTCAATCATGGCAGCAGCTTTCACTTGGTGGCATTCATTCATTGGGTCTGCGCAGCAATGGTGGCGTCTCGGAAGTTTGCAGTTGGGGCTTTAATCTTCAAGGTCAGCTTGGTTTAGGAAATACTACCGATGCCTTGGAACCTACAATAGTTGCGCCTTCAGCAGCCGGAGCTATCAATTGGAAAAGCATTTCTGCCGGTTTTCAGTTTTCAACGGCTATTTCACAAGACGGCACCGCCTGGACTTGGGGTTTCAATGGGAATGGCCAATTAGGGCAAGGAGACACCCAAGACAGAAATGTGCCCACACAACTCGGAACACTGACGAATTGGAATCAAATTACGGCAGGTTCTAGTTTTGCATATGGTACCCTAACAGATGCAACTGCATTTTCCTGGGGTTTCAATGGCTTAGGAGTGCTTTCCATTGGCACAACTCAGTCGCAAAACATACCTTATCCACTAACGGTTCTGTCTACAAATATCAAGAGCATTGCACTTGCTGCAGGAGCCCCGAGCGGCAATCAGCTCTACGGAATGCATGCCTTGGCGCTTTCGTCTGATAGCCTTAGCATATGTTCGGTTGGCGCAAATTACACAGGTCAACTTGGCAATGGAAACCTGAATGCGCGGAGTTTTCTTGAATGCGATGTCGCAAGTTTTGTGAGCATCGAGGAAAACGCAAGCTTGGCTCTCGCCGTTTATCCCAACCCAAGTGCAGGTAAATTCTCCATTGAGGCACCGCTTGAGGCAGGGCAAGTGATTGCGATTTTTAATTTGAATGGGCAGCAAGTCTTCTCTCAAGAGATCTTGAATTCAGGTTTTAACCAATCTCTGGAGATCAAGATCACCCCGGGATTGTATCTTCTCAAATTGATGAACAAAGAAGGTGCACCGCTTGCGAGTCATAGGTTGATGGTGGAGTAGTAAAGAGGTCGAATTCGACCAGGTTAAATACGAACTATTAATTAGTTTTAAGTTTATCATTAAACATGCGATTCACCATCTTCGTCCTCTTTGCCATTTTCTCAAGTCTTGCACTCGCTCAAACGACAGACTACAAAATATTCAGAAAACAAAAGCAGCACCCGACTTGTACGGTGCTAGATTCCACCATTGTCAATGACGTACTGAGCGAATTGCTTGCTATAGACACTACTCCATTTACATCTAATTTAGATTATTATTACAAAGACTTAGGTATGGCTTATTATCAGGTCTATCTAAGTCGTGAAGATAGCTCCTTATTGCGCAGTTCCATTGCTGCTTATTCAAAAAGCAAGGTGCCTACCGATACGGATTACTGGAACATGATGCACATTCATTGTATGCTTGGTGAGTGTCAGAAAGGGGAGGCTTATTTGAAGTTGTATCGAGAAGCAACTCCATTGGCGTTTCAGACGCCCAAAGAAGAAGAGATCTTAAGGATACAACACAGTTGTCAAATTGCTTCACAATTGCATATCGACATTCAAACTTTCGAGCAAAACGGCGTTCAAAAAGCTGGCGCTATGGCTTCGCATTCACCGAAAAGTGCATACAGCGCTTACAAAAGGCGTTTTGATTACATTATTTTGAACGCACCAAAAATTCATGCTCCAGACCAGGTAGAGGCGAGGAAAAAGCTCTTTGGCTTGTATCCCGACACCCTCGAATTGAAAGCTGAATACCTTCGTATACTGATCCAGGATTCAACTTTAAGCACCAATGTGCTGACCATAATGCGCGCCATTGCTGCAAATGGAGTAGGGTAGTCAAAAGCTCCATTTTCAAAAGCTCAATTCTTTGAAGTCGCCTCCAGATTCTTCTTGCTTGATTCAATTTCTCCGAAAGGGAAAATACAAACGCATATTTGTATTGGAATAAATGGTCAACATGAATTAGAAAATACGGGACAATTTCATTTGTTGGCCGCCTTTTGTTACGAAGCGATATTTACGGATTTTGACAAAGAAGTATCTGTGATCGATGAAGTTTTTGAAATCCATCGCCAGGAGCTAACAGAAATCATCTTAAAAGATAAAAAACGAAACAGGATCAGTTTTTATCAGCAAGTCCTCTTTCAAAAAATGGCAAGCGACGCTGTTTTTCAGGAGGCTTTACTCAAGTATTACGAGCTCAACCGAGACAATTTGCCGTTTGAGATTCATTAGCCTTACAACTCCTTCACCCAAATGATATTCACCGGACAGTTTTTGGCGGCGAGTTCGTTTTCTTCTTTTTCGAAATCGGGGAGGTTGATGGTGTAAAAACCGCGTTTTTCTTTGCCGCCAACAAGGGTGCAGCGGCCGTCTTTTTTACTGATGCGCCAACGTTGGGGGGCAGCTTCCACGCAGGCGTTGCAGCCAATACAGCGCTCGCGTTGTTGGCTCACTTGGATCATTCGTTTACCATTTTGTAGAGTTTGTCTGAGGGCCGTATTTTTTGGTCAAGTTTGATGCTGAACACTTGACCTTTTTCAATTTCATTGACTGCACCACTTTCAATATGGATGTTTTCAATGGTGCTTTCGACGTAGCCGGTGGTGGGGCCCGTTACAATTACTTGATCGCCCACCTTGAGCCCATAAGCCTCGCAATCAAATTCGGCGACCCCAATTTTATCGTAGTAATGCAGGCCTTTGGCAATGTAGATTTTCTTTTGGGTAGCCAAAGAACCTGGCACCTTAGACCATTCGCCCATTTGGCGGCCTAAATAATAGCCGTCCCAGAATCCGCGGTTAAAGACAGTGCTCAATCTTTCTTTCCAATTTTCGATAGCGCTTGGGTTATAAGCTTCTGTTCCTAGGCTGTCTAGCGCTTCTCGGTAGCATTTGGTGGTGGTGTAAACGTAGTCTGAGGCGCGGCCACGGCCTTCTATTTTAAGCACACTGACGCCTGCTTCTATGATTTGGTCGATAAAATCGATGGTGCAGAGGTCTTTGGCCGACATGATGTATTCGTTGTCGAGCTCGTATTCGGTGCCGTCTTCTTTGTCGGTGACAATATAACTGTGGCGGCAATTTTGAATGCAGGCGCCGCGGTTGGCACTTGCAAAGTGGGAGTGCAGGCTCAGGTAGCACTTGCCCGACACTGCCATGCAAAGCGCACCATGGGCAAAAACCTCCAAGCGCACCAAGTTGCCGCTCGGCCCAACAATTTGCTGTCTTTCGATTTCTCTTGAGATTTCCGAAACTTGCTTGAGCGAAAGTTCTCGTGAAAGCACCACTACATCGGCAAAAGTGGCGAAAAACGCAACTGTTTCCACGTTCGTGACATTGGCTTGCGTCGAGATGTGCACGGGCATCCCGATAGATTTGGCAATTTGCATGACGGCAAAATCCGAAGCAATCACGGCGTTGATACCATCTGTTTTCGCTGCTTGCACAATTGTTTTCATGAGATTCATGTCGTGCTGATACAATATGGTATTGAGCGTCAGATACATTTTGACTTGATGCGCTTTACCAATTGCTGCAATTTTTTTAAGGTCTTCTAAAGTGAAGTTGTTAGAAGAGCGGGCGCGCATGTTGAGCTGTTCAATGCCAAAATACACGGAATCACAACCTGCTTGAATGGCCGACATAAGGGCTTCGTAAGAACCCGCTGGAGACATCAGTTCTACTTTCATGGTGCAAAGTTAAAGATTTGCTAAGATTTATGTATTTTCGGGCACAGATATGGTTTTCAGCAGCATCCTCTTCTTATTATACTTTTTACCAGTTTTTATGTTGGTCTATGTGCTGCTGCCGCAAAGTTGGAAAAACTATTGGGCGCTTTTGGTGAGTATTTTATTTTACGCTTGGGGTGCACCAAACTTTATTTATGTCGTTTTGGCGACAAGTTTATTGGACTTCTATTTGGTGAAAGCCATTTACACTACTGATAATCAAAATAGAAAAAAACTATTCTTAACAACTTCCCTCGCACTCAATTTGGGGCTCTTGGCTTATTTCAAGTATGCCAATTTTTTCATTGAAAACGTCAATCAGGTCTTAGTGGGGTTGGGTATGACTACATTAAATTGGACCAATGTTGCGTTGCCGATAGGCATTTCTTTCTTTACGTTTCAGACGCTCACGTATGCCATTGAGGTGTATCGCCAAGATCACGCGCCCTTTGAAAAACCCACGCAATACTTGCTTTACAAACTGATCTTTCCGCATGCCATTGCTGGGCCAATTATCCGCTTCAAGAGCGTGGCGCAGCAGGTGGAGGCCCGCATAGAAACCGCAGACGACCGCATTATTGGTTTGTTTCGCTTCAGTATTGGCCTCGCTAAAAAAGTACTGATTGCTAACGTGTTAGCCAAGCAAGCCGATCTTTACATGGGTGGCGAGCTCAGTGCGCTCAGTTTCGATGAAGCCTGGGTGGGCATTATCGCCTATACTTTTCAGATTTACTTTGATTTTTCGGGTTATTCTGACATGGCAATTGGTTTAGCCCGCATGATGGGCTTTCGTTTTCCCGAAAATTTTGACTCGCCTTATAGTTCGGGAAGCATTACTGAATTTTGGCGCCGCTGGCACATTACCCTTGGGGCCTTCATGCGCGACTTCTTATATATTCCTTTGGGCGGCAATAGAGTCAAGCAAAAATGGCGTTTGTACTTCAATTTGTGGTTGGTATTTTTGGTATCAGGTTTGTGGCACGGTGCTTCTTGGAATTTTGTCTTGTGGGGCGCTTTCCATGGTTTTTTCTTGATCTTAGACCGTCTTTTTTTGCTAAAAGTTTTAGAGAAAATAGGGAAGCTGCCAGCCACGCTTTTTACCTTTTTTACCGTCGCTATGGCTTGGGTTTTGTTTCGTTTGGAAAGTTGGAATCAGGCTAAAATATTTTACTTACAACTATTTGATTGTAAAGACATTAAATTCATAGAATTAAACAATAGCTTTTATTTAGTATTGCTGCTTGCGATCTTATTTTCAGTGCTGGGGAGAAGTAGTATTTTCCAAGGGGTTAGTCACTTTTTAACGCTTGAAAATCCTTCCTTATCTATTTCAAAATCTACGCTACTCACCCTCGTCACAATCGTATTGTTATTCTTGAGTGTTGTCTTTCTTTCGGCATCCAATTTAAACCCTTTTATCTATTACCGTTTCTGATGAAAGTACCGACAATAGATACGATCATCAAGAACGCACTTTTTGGAGTGGTGCTGACCCTGTTGCTTTTACCTTGGCTCGAGCAAAACGAACACCTTTTTGAGCCTAAACCTTTAGGTGGCGCACAACCGACCTCCGTCAAAGTACCTTTCTCTCTGGATAAATGGCGTGCAGTCAAATTTCAAGAAGGGCAGGAGGCGTATATCGCAGATCATTTTGGCTTGCGTCCTATTATTGTGCGCTTTTACAACGAGCTTTTTGACCGCGTCTTTGGCGAATACCAAGCCCAAGGGGTCATTATGGGTAAAGATGGCTATCTGTTTGAGCAGAATTATTTGCTGGCCGCAAGCGGACAAGATTACCTCGGTTTAGATTCGATTTCAAGAATGGTTTTAGACCTGCAATTGATCGAGCAAGACCTCGCTAAGAAGGGCAAACACTTATTGGTTTGTTTGGCCCCTGGTAAAGGTTCCTTTTTTCCGGATAAAATGCCCGATGACTACCGCTACAACGGAAGCACGGGAAGGAATTACCCAGATTTTGTACGAGAACTTATTTCAGAAAAGATTCCGCTTTTTGATGTGCAAGATTGGTTTTTAAATATGAAGGCAACGGCACCGTATCCGCTGTATCCTAAAACAGGCATCCATTGGAGCTCTTACGGCGAGTATTTGGTTGCAGATTCGCTCATCAAGCAAGTCAGTGCGCTTTCGCAAAAACAACTGCCCACATTGAAACTAACGCGCATAGAACAAGACAACATACCTCGCGACCGCGATGACGACATCGAGCTCGGCATGAATCTACTGCGCAATTTGCCGGACTTCAAGATGGCCTATCCAAAATTTGAAATCAAGGCCTTGCCAAAAGGCAAGAAAGCGCCCAAAGTGCTCGTAATTGGCGATAGCTTTTACTACGGTATGTATAACTGGGGGATGATGCAACACGTCTTTGAAGGAGGCGAGTTTTGGTATTACAATCATGAAAGATTGGTGCCGGGCAAAGCAACTACTTACATAGAAGATTTCAGTGATTATGCAGCTGAAGTGCAGCAGTTTGATGTCGTGATTTTGTTACTCACCGAAGCCAATTTAACAAGATTTGGCTTCGGGATGCAACAAGCTTATTTAAAGGATTGACACTAGGAAACGAACCTTAGGCAATGGAAGGTGCAACCTTCGGTATAATTTTAACGTTGAGAGCGACCCAACCTTTTTGACCACGACTTTTGTCAAAAGTAACTTCGTCGCGTTCGGCGATAGGAGCAGAGAGATTGGCTGCGTGCACAAAGATGTTTTCGCCACTGGCTTTGTCTTTGATGAAACCGTAACCTTTCGAGTCGTTGAAGAAGATGACCGTTCCGGAGTCAGACGCTTCGTCTTCGTCGCTTTCTTCGCGGCGTGGAATGCCAATTTCAATGCTTTCTGCATCGATTTCTATTCTTGTACTTGGATCTACAGGAGCGTCTACGATGCGGCCGTATTCATCTACGTAAGCCATCATGCTGTCTAGTCCGCCGCCGCTGGCATTGGATTTGCGCTCTTCAGAACGAATTAATTTTTCTTTTTTCTTTTTTGCTTTGAGTTTTTCTTTTTCCTTCTTAGAGAAGGTTTCTTTGGATTTAGCCATTTATTTGCGTTAAGAGAATAAGTGCCATGAGCAAAGTAGGAAGGGAGGCAACTTACAAGACGCAGGCGGATTAGACTGCAAAGATACAAAAAACTTACTGATGACGCTTGGTCGGTTGCCAAACAGAGGAGCGAATGCCGCCAAAAAATCTAAACAGACCAATTAACAGTGCTAAATTCATGCTGACAAAATGAATGACAAAGCGCAGCCAAACTAAATGAACTCCACGCTTGCGCGAAAGGTAGTCCACAGCAAAAGCAATCGGAATCAGAAGTAAACCAAAATACAAAATTTCATAGAACAAAGAATGTTCGTGCTGTTGTAGAATTTGGAGTGTCATGGCCACCAAAAAGACGGGAAGAATCCAGCGCAGCACTTTATGGGAAAAGAAGGCAAAAGCTACCCAATTGAACTTGAAAAGAAGGGGCCAAAAACGACGCAGGTTCTGAAAATTACCAGAAGAAATTCGAATTTTACGCTTGAATTCAATAGAAAGGTCGTTGGAGACATCTTCCAACACAATTGCTTCGGTTTGGGTAATGCAACGAAAGCCTTTCTCGATACAAATCATGTTAATGTAGAAGTCGTCTACTAAAAAATGAGCAGGAATTGGCTCAAAGCAACTCTTCCTGAAGGCAAAACAACCTCCAAAAGGGCCCATCATGGCGCCCCATAGTTTTCCTTCTGCTTCTTTGAGCAATACTTCACCGGCAATATATGCCGACTCAGGCACAGAAATACCTGTATTTTTGAGGCCATAGTGCTTCATGGTGCTGTCTATCAATCCAATTTTTGGGTCGTTAAACGGTGCCTGTAAATGCATTAAGGTATCTGCAGTGAACAAAACATTTGCGTCGGTCAGGACCACCAAAGCATGTTGAGCTTTAGGCACAAGGGCATTGACGATCTTTATTTTACCTAGTCTTTCTTTGAAATCAAAGACTTGGCAGGCTGCAAATTTGCTTTGGTATTCTTCGGCAATCAGCGCACTGAGGTCAGAGCTAGCGTCTAATCCGATCAGCAATTCGATTTGGTCTTGTGGATAAGCGCAATTTAAAATGGAGTCAAGTTTTTCTCGGAGAACTTTTTCTTCGTTGTGGGCGGCGATGATAATGCTCAAGGAAGGAAGCGGATATTTTGTTGTCTGCGGTTCTTGGGTTGCGCTTTTTTGAAGCAGATACTTTAATAACAAAGGATACAGCAGATAACTGTAAATCAAAAAAAGCAGGCCGACAATGAATAAAAACTGGAGCATGCAACAATATTAGCGATTATTTTGAAGTTCTTCGAGTATTTGGACTAGTTGTTTTTGCACCTGACTTGCTTCAAAATACTGTTCAAAATAACTACTGGCAAATTGAGCGCGCTGCTCAAGTGCTGATGGGTTATCAAGCAAGTTGGAGATTTCGGCCAAAAATGTTTCTGCGTGGTCAAGGCGCAGTTCTTGCGGAAAACCGGGTAGTCCATCTGCTGACTTGGTGCTAAACACAATTGGCGCCCCTACGCTCATGGCCTCTAAAATTTTCATTTTGACACCAGAACCAGACTGCAAGCAACCTACAAAAACACCGTGTTCGGCAATGAATTGTTTGGCATCTGGTACAAAGCCATGTATTTGAACGCCGGGTCTTTGCCAGTGCTTAAAGTCTTCCGAACCCTTTCCAGCAATATGAAAAACAATTTGCGGATAGACGGCTTTCAAAGGTTCAAAAACACGTGCTAAAAACCAGTCGATAGCTTCAACATTCGGAATCCAGTTGAACGCGCCTAAAAAGCAGAGGTGAAAAGGTGCTTTGATGGAGCTTTGGAGCGGCTTAGAAATAGAGGAAGGTAGGTATCGACACGCCGTTAAAGTTTGACCTTCAATAATGCCGAGGTCTGTATCGGAAATCGCTAAAATTAGGTCGAGGCCGCCTTGGTCTTCACTCCAGATGCTGCGCTCTGCCCATTTGAGCGAATAAGCCAGTTGTTGTAAATACCATTTCTTCAGAATGAATTTGGTATGGACAGCGAGGTCTTTCCAGATTTGGTGCTCAATGTTGTGTGCTCTGTAAATGAACTTTGCCTTTGAATTAGGTCGTAATGCACGGGCATAAACTGCGGCAAAAAGGCTTTCAAAGATGACAAAATCAAAAGTGGCATTTTTGAGTTCTTTTTGAAGTTGCTGCAGAATTGCCTGATCCTTAAATCGCTTCAAATTGTAAGATTCTTGTTTGAGCAAACTGACGGCAGCCCCCACAAGCGTTACGTTGGTGCGAATAGGGTAGTGTTTTACGCAAAGTTTTTCATTTACCGGAAAAGCCTCCGGTTCAAACGGATGCTTAGCCGTAGCTAAAGTATGGTAATGGACTTGCGTCACTTGCGTCAAAGACAATAAATCTTCGAGCATCCGGGCCATTGCCAAGCAGCCGCCATCTAAAATGGGATAAGGAGGTTTATGACTTAAAATAAGTATTTTCAAGAGACTACAATTATACAGCTAGCGCTTTTTTCGTTAAAAAGATGGCCACAGGCGTAAATACAACGGCAGCCATCCACATACCCACAAACGGTGCTACCGTTGCGGTATCGGCCAAATTGGCACCGACTGAACTCAGGATAAAATAGAGCATAAAAATGAGTGCCGCAATGACGACAGGCGCGCCAAAACCACCTTTCTTAATAAGCGCACCAAGAGGAGCTCCAACAAAGAAAAGCACCACAATTGCATAGGTGAGGGCAAATTTGCGATGAAATTCTATCCAGTATAGGTCAATTTCGCGGTCGAGGGTAGTTAAAAACTGTTCTTGATTGGCTAATTGCTGCTGATTGCGCCTGATTTTAGAGAGCGCCAATTGATAGCTCAATTGTTTGTCGTTGGCGCTTAGTTTGTTGAATTGAACGGACTTAATTGGCTCAGTGGAGTTTGGTGCTATACTAGGGTCGTGGATGCTTACTTTAGGTAGGGTTTGATGGAGGCTCAGAAAGCCGAGTGTACTTTGCTTGACAAAATTGGCAAGCAGCCTTTCTTTTTTAGTAGTGATGGAATCAATGGCTTGGTCGATCTGAAACACATTGAGCATTTCGTATTTGTTGGTGAACAGGTCTTCTTTGGAGCGGTTGAGGTCGAGCCCTTCTAAATCTAGCTTATACACTCCTTGGTCAAAGGTAGAGACCCGCGAGGCGCGCCCAGAAGGATTGCTAAGGGTGTTGTTGGGCAAGTACATCGGGTTCTGCAAATCGAGTTCTTCTAAAATGCTACCTTTTTTAAGATTTAAAAATATAAAGCGCCCATTGACCGATTTATAGACATCGGCTTCATTGGCCCGGACGGTGCGCAGTTGGGCAGGCTGGGTGTAGTCGTGGATGGTGACGCCAATGCAATGATTGCCCTTAAGAGCGTCTACTTTGATGGCATAGCCTTCAAAATTCTTGGTGTAGACCTTTGGGGTGAGTATGGTCGAAATTTTCTTGTTCTGTATATCGTAAATGAGCGTGTGCCACTTGAGGTTGGCTGCTGGAATGACATAATTGGAGAAAAAGAAGGTGGCAGAGGTCAAAAGCAAAACTATGATTATTAAGGGCCTGAGGATCCGCAGTAGCGAAAAACCACTTGCTTTAAGCGCCGTAAGTTCGTTGTGCTCGGCTAAGTTGCCAATAGTCATGAGCGATGAAAGTAAAATAGCGAGCGGTAGGGCGAGTGGAAGAATGCTGGCTGAAACATACATGAGCAGCTCTAAAATAACCCAAACACTGAGGTCTTTGCCCATGAGGTCATCGATGTAGACCCAAAAAAACTGCAAAATGAGCATAAACACCGAGATCAGGAGTGTCACGATGAAGGGGCCGGTAAAAGACTTAAGGCTAAACTTAACGAGTCGTTTCAAGCGCGTAGTTTGGGCAAATTTAAGCAATTAAGCCGAACCAAAGCGGCAAAACGAGCTATGGATTAGGCGCCGATAATGCGCTTGAGGTCATTGATGGCTTGGTGCCAAAGTGCTGCGCTGCTTTCTTGATCTGAGGCTGTGGCAAAATCGGTGATGTGTAAAATGACAGAATTAGTCATGGGGTCAACGATATAGGCGAGTTCAAAGTAGGTGTCTAAGCCGTTTTGTTCGTCTTCTAGCCATTGAAAGCGGATTTTGGAGTTCATTTTAAGTTGTATCAAGCGCGCGTGTTCGGTATTGCCATCCCATTCAAAGGTGTAGATGTCGTCGTTGACTCTGACGTCGTCGGCAAACCAATCGCCTAGGCCGTCTGGGGTACTAATGAGCTTGTCTAGTACACGTGGTGAGGTTTTGAGTAGAAACTCAAGCTTGTATTTTTCTTTCATGGACCCCGAGATTTAATGTTAACTTTGACATTCTTTAAATTTACTAAAAATTCGCCAATGTCAGCTCAAAATCAATTGGAAAAGCTAGGAAATCAGTTTTTTAAGTACCGTGGTCAAATACCTGTTCTGTTTTTCTTGGTCGCTTTTATCCTGATGCATTTCTATCCGATGCATCAGAATTGGCTCAATCCAAACTATACAATCTTGGCAATTGGCTTGGTGGTGCTCGGGCACATCATTCGCGCACTCGCAGTGGGTAAGCGCGCTGCACACACCTCAGGGCGCAACCGCGACGAACAAGTTGCCGAAGCCCTCAATTCTACTGGTATTTACTCAATGGTGCGCCATCCTTTGTATTTAGGCAATATCACAACCTACATCGGCTGGGCCGTGTTTACCGGCATCGACTGGTTAGTCCCCGTTTTTTTGATCTTATTATATGCCTATTACCGCCTCATTATTTATGCAGAAGAGCAGTTCTTGACCCGTAAGTTTGGTCAAGACTACCTCGATTGGAGAAAACAAACCCCGCTATTGCTACCCGCCTTCTGGAAATACAAATCCAATGCGCAGCCGTTTTCAATGAAAGTTGTGCTCGAAAACGAATATTCTGGTTGGGCTGCATCCATGACCACGGCTTTTATCTTGCTTTTGTTCCAAACCTACGTTTTGAGAGGACTTCAGCAGCAAAGCAACATCAATTTCTTCATTGGAATGGCTTTGTTTATCGTTGTGTTTGGTTATGGCATGCGCTACCTCAAAAAAAGAACACGCATCTTTAAAGCAGATTAATGTTTTCTTGAATCAGAGCATTTTTTTTAAACCCTTTTTATTGTCCGAAATCAAAGACTTGACGCTGCTGCAAGCTGCGCCCAAGGGTTAGTTCATCCGCATATTGCAATTCTGATCCTACTGCAATTCCTCTAGAGATGCGCGTGATCAATAAATCAAACCCTTTGATTTTTTTGTAAATATAAAAGTTGGTGGTATCTCCCTCCATTGTGGGGCTGAGCGCTAAGATGATTTCTTTAGGTTGGTCTTTCTCAATGCGCACCGGCAAATTCAGTAGATTCAAGTCTTGTGGCCCAATGCCATCCATTGGTGAAATGAGCCCTCCTAATACATGATAAAGCCCATTGAACGTACTTGTAGACTCAATTGCCATGACATCTCTAATGTCTTCAACAACGCAAATAATAGTGTTGTCTCGTCTCGGATTGCTGCAAATATCGCAAATTGGGGTGTCGGTGATGTTACCACATGAGCTGCAACGCAGTACTTTGTCTTTGAGTGCACTCAGGGCAGACACGAAGTCGTCTATTTCGATGTCGCTGCGTTTGAGTAAGTCCAAAGCGAGGCGCAGTGCGGTGCGGCGTCCGACGCCGGGTAAACTGCCGAGTTGGTCAACAGCTTGTTCTAAATAAACCGACGGAATTTGCATGGGTTAAAATTAGTAACTTTGCACACATGGCCAACAAGGAACTCAATATCCGTAACAAACGCGCGCGTTTTGAATTTCACCTCGACGAAGTCTTCGAGGCGGGTATTGTGCTCACGGGTACCGAAATCAAAAGCATTCGCAACGGCAAAGCCAGTATACTAGAAGCATATGGCCTATATGAAAGAGGAGAAGTCTGGTTGCGCAACATGCACATCACCGAATACGAAAACGGATCTTTTTACAACCACAAGCCCCGCGCAGACCGCAAATTGCTCTTGCAGCGTAAAGAAATCATTCGAATTGAAAAGTTCTTGAAAATCAAAGGGCATACACTCGTGCCCATCAAGATGTTTTTATCAGAAAAGGGCTGGGTTAAGCTAGAAATCGCTTGCGCAACGGGCAAAAAGCTCCATGACAAGCGCCATGACCTTAAAGAGAAAGACGACAAGCGCGAAATGGACCGCTTGCTTAAACGCTGATTCTGAAACCTTTTGACGTCGATGCTAATCCCTTATAGGGTAAATGGCTAATCTTTAATTACTGGGTAGCCAGGATATTTCTTTTTGTCAAAGACAAATTTAGCATCCTCGATATCAAGATTGGCCGTAAACTTAGTTACAATATAAGTCATGGTGGTGCCATCTTTGGCTTTCATGCTCGCTTTCAATAGTTCGTTGCCGGTTTTAGATATGTATAAAACAATAGTGTGGTATTCTGCTTTGGAAGGCACTTTAGGATAGAGGTTGATTACGTGAACAGCCTCTCCGTTGAGTTTGTCTTCGTGGTCGTATTTATTTTTGAAGCCCGTTTCCCAGATGGTCATGAGGCGCTTAGGATTAATTGATTCTTCGTCGTCGGCACTGGCATCGGACTCATAAACGGAGCGCTCGTCTTTGACGATTGTCCAGGTTTTGACACCATTACAGATCATGGTGTTGTCTCCGTAAGAAGCATAGAATTTATTGCCTTTGACCCAACCTTTGCCAATTTCGTTTTCATTGGTGCCGGTAGTGCTGTTTTTGACACTGGCATTGAATTCAATGTAGAAGGATTTCATGCCCTTCATTTTGGTCGATAATTTATCGAGGATTCCCTGTGCTTTTGCATCTTGCGCCATGGCATTGATGCTGAACAGACTTAAAACGAAAACGAGTAAAAAGCGCATAAATATAATTTTCTGTGCAAATATCATAAATTATGCCAAATCCACGAAATGTTTGGGGCAATCAATCGCGCGTTATGAGCGTTTCTTTCATGATGTCCAAGATTTTAGTTAGGAACGATTGATCGTTAGCCAATAAAACGGTCTCGTTGCGCAGGGTTAGGGAGCATGCAATGGGCGTGTTTGCCAAACCAACGATACCTATTCTTGGCTATACTGCGGTAAATGAAATCTCTCAAAAAGCGCGGAAAAAACCAGGCCAACTGAGACCAGTGCCATGGCCCGAAAACATCTTTGTAAATCAGGAGTACCGCACTGCTTCGCTGCCACCACATTCCTTCTCTGTAGTATGAAATACTCTCCTCTAACGGGAATTGAATATCTTTTTTGGATATTTCATCGGGTAAACCCTGAAAAGTGCAGAAGGTCAGTATTTGGCGCTTGTCTTTGGTAATGAGATGCTGAATGAGGCTATTGCAGAGCATGCAAACGCCATCATAGACCACCAAATGACTGTACTGCGCCGACATTACTTTTTCTCGGGTACCACCAGTTTTTTAGGCGCGCTCACTTTTTCTTGGAGTAAAGCTAGTTGCAATACTTCAGCCATTTTGTCAACGTAATGAATGGAGAGCCCTCTGAGGTAGTCAGCAGCAATTTCGTCGACGTCTTGTTTGTTCTTAGTACACAAGATAATTTCTTTGATTCCAGCTCTTTTGGCCGCTAATATCTTTTCTTTGATACCGCCAACAGGTAAGACATCGCCGCGCAGGGTGATTTCGCCAGTCATGGCGAGGTTTTTCTTGACTTTTCGCTGTGTAAAGAGCGAAGCCAATGCAGTGAGCATGGTAACGCCAGCGCTCGGGCCATCTTTAGGCGTTGCACCTTCTGGCACGTGAATATGCACGTTGTAGGCGCCAAAAACCTTCGGGTCTAGGTCTAATAATTCGTGGTGGCTTTTGAGGTATTCGAGGGCGATCACGGCAGATTCTTTCATGACCTCTCCTAAATTACCGGTGAGGCTTAGCTTGCCGGTTCCTTCAGAGATGAGGCTTTCGATAAAGAGGATGTCGCCACCTGCAGCCGTCCAGGCAAGGCCCGTCACAACCCCAGCCACATCGTTGTTGTCGTATTTGGTGCGCATGCGACCCGCTCCTAAGAAGGTAAAGAGGTCGGCGCTGGTGAGTTTGGCTTCAAAGGTTTCTTCCATGGCAATTTGACGCGCGCGGTTGCGCACCAATTTGGCTACAATTTTGTCTAGGCCGCGCACACCAGATTCAAAGGTGTAGGACTCAATGATTTGTTGCCACAGTTTTTTATCGATGGAAATGTCGTTTTTGTGAATGCCATGTGCAGCTATTTGCTTGGTTAGCAAATGTCTTTTGGCAATTTCGATTTTTTCCTCCAAGGTGTAACCATTGACTTCGATGATTTCCATGCGGTCGAGCAAGGGGCCTTGGATGCTTTGCAGGTTGTTGGCCGTGGCTATAAACAATACTTTGGATAAATCGAATTCGGTTTCGACGTAGTTGTCGTAGAAGTTGCCGTTTTGTTCGGGGTCGAGGACCTCGAGCAGGGCAGAAGAGGGGTCGCCGTGGTTACTGCGACCGATTTTGTCTATTTCGTCCAAGACAAAAACAGGGTTGGCCGTTTCTGTTTTCTTGAGGTTTTGCATGATTCGACCAGGCATGGCGCCAATATAGGTTTTGCGGTGACCGCGAATCTCGGCTTCGTCGTGGAGCCCACCGAGCGATATCCGGACATATTTGCGACCCAATGCTTCGGCAATCGACTTACCTAATGAAGTCTTACCAACACCCGGAGGGCCGTAAAAACACAAAATTGGTGCTTTCATGTTGCCTTTGAGTTTGAGAACCGCTAAATATTCCAAAATGCGCTCCTTTACTTTTTCCAGACCAAAATGATCGCGCTCAAGCACGCGCTTAGCGATATTGAGGTCGAGTTTGTCTTTGCTGTAAACATTCCAAGGAAGTTCGAGCAAGAGGTCGAGGTAGTTGAGCTGAACGGTGTATTCGGCGCCCTGCGGATTCATGCGCTGGAGTTTTTCGAGTTCTTTGCCGAAAAGCTTGGCTACGCGTGCATCCCATTTTTTGCCCTGGGCTCTTTTTTCGAGCTCGCGGGCATCTTGAATTTGTGGGTTGTCGCCGAGCTCGTCTTGGATGGTGCGCATTTGCTGATGCAAAAAGTACTCGCGTTGTTGTTTGTCGAGGTCTTTGCGCACTTTGTTTTGGATTTCGTTGCGCATCTCGAGCACTTGAATTTCTGCGGTGAGGTGCTCAAGAACCATCATGACGCGCTTTTTGATGTCCATTTCTTCGAGCATAGCTTGCTTTTTAGCGACATCAGCGTTCATATTAGACGAGATGAAATTGACCAAAAAGCTAGGGCTGTCTATATTGCCGATAGCAAATTGCGCTTCGGAAGGAATGTTGGGGCTTTCGCGAATAATTTGAAGGGCAAGGTCTTTGATGGTATTGAACATAACCTCGAGCTCTTTGTTGGCGCTGTCGATGGCTTGTTCGGTCAGAACTCGAACTTTGGCCTTCATATAAGGTTCTGTTTGAGTGGCCTGCAACATTTCAAAGCGGCGCTTGCCTTGAATGATTACCGTTGAGCTGCCATCGGGCATCTTGAGCAAGCGAATGATTTGAGCAACCGTACCCACCTGGTGTAAATCGGCAAACTGTGGCGCCTCTACATCTTGGTTTTTTTGAGAAACCACCCCGATTATTTTACTGCCTTTGTTGGCTTCTTGAATCAGTTTGATGCTTTTGTCTCGGCCCACAGTAATGGGAATGACAACGCCTGGAAAGAGCACATTGTTGCGCAAAGGAAGTATAGGGAGTTCTTCAGGGTATTCTTGTTTGTTCATGTGCTCTTCTTCCTCTGCTGTGATGAGTGGAATAAACTCAGCATCGGCGTCATAGCCAGAGACTTCAAAAAAACCATGATCAAAGAGATTGCTCATAATAAAATTGTTTCAAGCGGGTGGTGTGTCAAGATGCATGCCAAAGGCAGAAACGCTGCAAAAAAGTCAGTTGTTTGCCAAGAATTCAAAAATTTGGCGCTCTTCTTGGCTGAAAGCCACTTTTCTTCTAGCCATCATGGCAGTTGCGGCTTCAATGGCTTTGTCTAGGCGGTATTTTTCGCTAGCCGCATCGGAGACCCATTCAAAGGAGGCGATGTATTTTGCTGGAAAATGACTGCAAAAAACGTTGCTACAAACGCCCACCACACTTGCGGTATTGAACTGTACATTGATGGCCGACTTACTGTGATCGCCCATAGTGAGCCCCATAAAGAGTTGGTCGGTCTTGACTTGGTCATGCGCCTCATAACTATACGTACTGACCTTTCCGTAGTTGTTTTTGAGGTTGGAGCAGTTGGTGTCTGCACCCAAATTGCACCACTCGCCGATGAGCGCGTTGCCCAAAAAGCCGTCGTGCCCCTTGTTGGAATAACCCTGAAAGAGACTGTTGCTCACTTCGCCACCCACGCGGCATTCTGGGCCAATGGTGGTAGCGCCATAGATTTTGGCCCCCATTTTAACAACGGCGCCGTCGCAGAGCGCTAAAGGCCCTCGCAACAGTGCTCCCTCCATGACTTCTGCATTTTTACCAATGTAAATGGGGCCTTCGTTCGTATTTAAAATGGCGCCTTCTACGCGCGCACCTTCTTCAATAAACAACTGATCTGCAGGGCCAATGAGGCGATTGCTCTCTTTGAGCTCAGCTGAAGTTTGACCCTTTGTAAACCAAGTGAAATCTTGCTTTAAAATAACTGCGTTGAGTAAATACAGGTCCCAGCGGTTTTCAAGGATACTAAGGTTTGAATCGGAATATGCTGTATTGTAATTTCCTTCGCCATTTTGAGCAAGCAAAACCGAATTCATGTACAGTTTTTCACCTACCTTGAGTTCGCTAACCGCTTTGGCTAATTGCACATCGGGTATCACTTGCGCATTGACCCAAATACCGGCTGTGCTTGGAAATTTGCTCTGTAGGTAATTTTCTGTTTGAAACCCAATTTGCGCACCCGGCAGCAAATGCTTCCAGCGTTCGGTATTGGTGAAAAGACCACAGCGCAATTCGGCCAACGGACGCGTAAGGGTTAGTGGCGCAAAGCGCAAATGCAATTGGTTGTCAGACAACAGGAGTTTCATCGGCTGGTTGGGGTTGATGGGCAAAACTACTCAAAAAGAGCAGCACAAAAGTAAGTATTCCGTTGAGCAAGAGCATTTCGTTTCCGAATTGATAACCTTTCCAAATGAGGTCTGCATTTTTACTCAAGAAATAACAGCAAAGCGGTGCGAACACGACGATAATTGGTATGAGTGCTGCAGGTGCATTTCTTTTCGTTAAAATACCAAAGGCAAATAGCCCGAGAAGTGGGCCATAGGTGTAGCCGGCAATCAGGAAAATGAGCTTCACGATGCTTTTGTCGTCGTACCACTTGAATAGAAAAACCAACAGCGTAAAAAGCACTGCAAAACCAATATGAACGATCTTTTTAAGTCGCATGCGCTCTGCTTCGGGAAGGTTCTTGCGCTCAAAACCAATGATGTCTATGCAGAAAGAAGCCGTGAGGGCAGTGATAGCGCCGTCTACAGATGGGAACAAAGCAGAAATAAGCCCGATGGTGAAAATGATGAAAACGCCGGTGGGCAAGAATTGTTGAATGACCTGAGGAAAGAGGTCGTCGGGGGCAAAAGTGAGACCGTTTTTGAGGGCGAAATAACTCAGGATACTGCCGAGTAGCAAAAACAACGCATTGACGATGAGCAGTGTAAAGCTAAAAACAACCATGTTTTTTTGGGCATCTTTAAGCGTCTTGACACTGATGTTCTTTTGCATCATTTCTTGGTCGAGGCCGGTCATGGCGATGGTGATGAAGGCGCCGCCGATGAAATGCTTCCAGAAGTAATCGCTTTTAGACGGATTCCAGGACCAAACTTGGGTGAGTTGCTCGTTTTTGAGGTTGGCCCAGAGTTCAGTCCAGGAAAGATCCATTTGCTGTTGGAGGGTATATATACACACCACCAAGGCCAATAACATGAAGAAAGTCTGAAGGGTGTCTGTCCAGACGATGGTTTTGACGCCGCCTTTTAGCGTATAGGCTAAAATCATGAGGATGATCAGTAGCGTGGATTGCCAAAAAGCGAGGCCAATGGGTTCAAAAACAAAAAGTTGCAATACGTTGATCACGAGGTAGAGCCGAACCGTTGCGCCGAGCGTGCGTGAAAGAATAAAATAGCCTGCTCCCCATTGATAAGCGCGCAAACCAAGGCGCAGCTCTAGATACCGATAAATAGAGCTCAATTGGTATTTGTAGTACAGCGGCAAGAGTACAAAAGCCACCACAAAATAGCCTGCAAAAAAGCCCAGCACCAACTGGTAATAGTGCCATGCGCCCGTGCTGACGTCGCCAGGAACAGACACAAAGGTGACGCCCGAAAGCGAGGTGCCGATCATGCCAAAAGCGACTAAATACCACGGGCTTTTTTTGTCGCCGGTAAAAAAACTATGGCTGCTTGCATTTTTGGAGCTGAAATAGGCAATTGCGAGCAGGAGCCCGAAATATAAAAACAAGATGAGTGGGAGTAACACATTATTCATGGAGTAAAAATAGCGCAAAGCACTATATTTGCCTCAAAAAAATACGTATGGAACTCATTTTTGTGGTTATTTCGTTTCTGTTGGTCAGTTTGGCAATGGTGACAATCGTTTATTTATTTCTCAAGCGCCAACACGACCACAGCCTCGTCAAGCTCCAAACCGAACTCGCCCTGCAGCGTCAAAATTATTTTCTACCGAGTAAGCTCGAAGCGTATCAGCGCTGTATTTTACTGCTCGACCGCATTTCACCTGCCAACCTCACGCTGCGCACCCTACAAGTGACCCACAATGCCAGAACCCAACAAAGTTTGCTCGTCAAGACTGTCAGAGAAGAGTTTGAACACAACATTGCTCAACAGCTCTTTGTTTCGCCGCAGGGCTGGACGATGCTAATTCAAGCAAAGGAAGAAGTTTTGCGTGTTATCAATATGGCAGCCAATACTTTGAATAGCCAAGCAAGTGCTACAGACCTTGCGTCGAGAATTTTAGAAATCTCCGCTCAAATAGAGCAGTTTCCGACAGAAATTTGCCGTGCTTACTTGCAAAATGAGTTTCAGCGTTTCAACGCTTAGCCATTTTTTCTTTGATGATAGCAAGCAGCATTGGAAGCAAAGACAAGCCAATGATGCCAAAAATGACGGTTTCGAAGTTTTCGCGCACAATAGTGAGGTTGCCAAAGAAGTAACCCAAAAGCGTAAGACCGAGTACCCAACTCACGCCGCCAATCACGTTGAATTTCAAAAAGATGCTATAACGCATATTTGCCAGGCCCGCCGTAAAGGGTGCGAACGTGCGTACAATTGGTACAAAGCGTGCAATAATGATTGTTTTGGAACCGTGTTTCTCAAAAAACGCTTGGGTTTGTTGCAAGTGCTTTTCTTTGAGAAGGGTATAGCGCCCAATCTTCATTTGTGCCAATTTGCGTCCGTATTTTTGACCAATCCAAAAGTTCAGTGCATCGCCTAAAACGGCTGCAACAATGAGCAAACCCAACACTACCCACAAATTCAGCTGTGCCAATTCGTTGTCAATCTGAACGCCTGCACAAAACGAACCCGCCGCAAAAAGAAGTGAGTCGCCAGGTAGCAAAGGCATGAAAACCAAGCCCGTTTCTACAAAAATGATCAAAAACAAGATCGCGTAAATCCAAACGCCATAATCCTGAATGAGCAAGAAAAGGTAGTTGTCAATATGAAGGATGAAATCGAGGAGTTGAAGAAGATAGCTCATTACTGACAAGTAATTTGAGGAACGTTTTGCTCAATCCAGGCATTGATACCGCCTTCCAACACACAAATATTGGTAGCTGCAAATTCTGTTTCCATAAAATTAGCAAGGGCTTCAGCGCGCTTTCCAGACTGACACATGAGCACCACTTGTTCGTAATGCTGATAGTCGGGATACGCCATTGCAAAAGAGGCCATCGGTACAGACGGGCATTCTATTTTGCAGTTCAATAACTCGTAGGGTTCGCGGATATCGATGAGACAACAGCTTTCTTGGGCTTCTAAGGCCTGAAGCACTTCCTTCGGACTGAGCATTTTCATGGTGTCAAATTTTAACAAAGATAAAATTCTTGTTCAATAGACTTTGATTTTATCTGTCTGCTTTTGCGCGCTGATGGCAATTTGATACGCATCTTCGTTAAAAATATCGACCTCGAGGTGCTGTAATTTGATGTGCGTCTTGCCTTTTGCAACTTGCTGATATTGAATTTCGCAATTGTGATAATTTTCAAGTGTAGGCAATAAAAAAGCGCATTTTGCTGCTGGCTCAGGGCCGAATGCCAGCGCTTTAGAGCCATCCCTAAGTAAAAGCACTTGGTTGTTTTGATAAAAAGTTGTTTGTCGCTCCTGCAATTTGCGCTGCCTAAGGTTTGCCATGAACAGCAAACCACCAAGTAAGCCAAGTTGTGCCAGGTATTTGTGCTGTCTTTGCAAACCAAAAAATAAAAAATACGTCGCCAACCAAAAAAGCAACACCCACCAAAAGGGCAGCACAAATCCTTTGGCCAATGCACCTGGGGCCTCACTGAAAAAACGCATGATCTCAAGCATCCAGCGAATGGAGTTCTCCAAGACATAAGCACTGAGGCGATCTAGCCAAGGCAGCGCCTGAAGAAAAGGAAAAAACATGCCCACGACTAAAATCAAGCTCGACAAACTCATCAGGCAGAGATTGGCAATTTGCGCGTAATTTGGATACAAATGAAAATGATACAAACTCAGTGGTAGCGTGGTGAGCGTGGCTGCCAAACCGAGCGCCGTGCCATCCCAGAGATGTGTCAAGACTTTCCATCTGAATTGGAGAAAAGCCCGAATCGCATCATAATAGAGGTAAATACCCAACATAGCGAGATAAGACAACTGAAACCCGAGGTCAAACATGTAGCGCGGATCGTAGAGCAAGAGGCAAAAAGCCGAAAAAAACAGCGCAGAAATCGGACTCATTTGACGTCCAGACAACTGACTCAATAACAATACACTGAACATAAAAACACTGCGCAGCACCGATGCCGACAAACCTGTGAGTATTGCATAATACCAAATAATGAGCAGTACTATCACCATAGCCTGTTTGCGGCTCACCCAGCGCGACAACAAACCCAGCATCTTGAGCAGCGCCAAGATCAACAAGCCAATATGCATGCCCGACACCGCCAAAATATGCATCGAGCCCGTTGCTAAAAAATAAGACCTTAATTGCGCATCAATGCCGTCGCGCTCTCCTAAAATTAGTGCCCTACCGATTGCCGCTGAGCGCGGGCTAAGTGCATTTGTAAAAGTTGTTGCCAGCTGCTCTTTAACGGTTGAAAGCCAAGGTTTACTTGAAGCTGAGGGTCGCAGGCCAAGGTCTCTGAGTTGCGCGCCATAAACAAAAGCCCGGTGGCTCAGGCCTTGCAGTTCATAATATCGCGATTGGTCAAAAGCACCTGGATAGCGCTCATTGGCCAGTAATTCTGGTTGACAGCGCAACGCGTAAGTATTTGTGAGTTCAAGAGGTACTTCGGAGAAGACATAAAGTTGCAAGCTGATTGCCTTTTTTCGCTGGGCGGCACTGAAATAAAAACGACCTATTACTTTTTGAAATCCGGCTTTATTTTCCAAAGATTCAGGAATAAAAAAGCCTATAGTTTCTATATTGAAATGAAGGTCCTGCTGTTGTCTGAATGTGATTTGCCGGCTGTACAAAAGCCAAAAACCGAGGGCTGTAAATGAAAATAGGAGCCCGAATTGCCTCAAGGGTGGGCTCAAAAGAAGCAAAAAACTCCCGACCGTAAAAAACTTGAAAAAAAGTAGAAGGGCATCCGTTAAATTACGGTAGTCTGCTAGATAGATGCCGATGATGAAAGGCAGCAAAATAAGTGCAAAGTGCCATTGAAATTTCGGCACTTCAGAAACTGAAGGGGTGGTCATGAGCGAGATTTAGAGGTAGAATTTTCCCGCTTTGAACTTGATTTTTTCGGTAAGTAAATGAGGGCGAATCAGTGGCTCGAGATCAGATTTGGCACAAAAAAAATGGGCCTCGAGCTCCTGAATGCTGCGCGCTTCTTGAAGAAAGTCCAAAAGAGTGCTTTCATTTAAAGTAAGCGGCATGCAGACATCGCACTGGCCACAAGGGGCAATGCTTTGCCCAAAATAAGTAATGAGTTGCTGCGCGCGGCAAGTGGGTTCTTGACAGTAGCGTTGCATGGCCACTAATTTATCTTGGGCCGCTTGCTTGCGCTCGAGGTAAATTTGCGGCTTGAGCTGCAGGTAAGACTCGGGGAGTCTTTCTGTTGTAAAATAGAGCAGAGGTAGGCTGCTTTTTTTGCTCAGTTCGATGATGCCGTTTTTTTGCATGAAGTCTAGTTGCTCTTCAAAACGCTGCGGGGTGGTTTTTAGTCTTTGAATGATTTTGTCTTCGTGCAGGCGTGTCATTTGATCAAAGATGCCGGGATAGCTGCGTACAAGTGTAGTACAGAGCGTGTAGTAAGCTTCGTGTTGGATCTGAAAGTTGTAGAGCACTTCATTGCTCACAATAAATTGTAGACGCGTCGGCTGAAAAAAGGCTTCGTCTAGGGTTAAATTGCCATTTTGCGCCAATATTTTGAGCGCATAATAGACTTCATCTTCGGGTAGCTCAAAGGTCCGGCAAAACGTTTTCATGTCAAACGGGTAGGACTCATCTTTACCCGAACCAATGGCGATTTTGAGGTAGTTGCAAATGGCACGATACACAAAAATAACGCGATCTGCACTTGGAAAGCTTTTGGTGAGCTGTTGCTGCATTTGCTCAAAATCTTTGTGCTCGTGGAGCAGCAGCGCATAAGCAGGCTGGCCGTCCCGACCACAACGGCCGGCTTCTTGAAAGTAAGCCTCTGGAGAGGTAGGTACTTCGTAGTGTAAAACAAAACGGACGTCGGGCTTGTCTATACCCATCCCAAAAGCGTTAGTGGCCACCATGATTTGGTTTTTGTCTGTGAGCCAAGCGCGCAGCATTTGGCTGCGCGCTTCGGCGCTGAGCCCGCCATGGTAAATACCGCAGCGCAAGCCGTTAGCCAAAAGTACGCGCGCCACTTCTTTTACGGAGCGACGGGTTTGGCAATACACAATGCCCGTGCCTTTTTCGCGTTGACAAATGGCCAGAATTTCTTGCATTTTGTTGTGTGCGGGCCGTACTAAATACTGCAAATTATCTCGGGCAAAAGAGGCTTCGAGTACTTGCGCTTTGGGCATTTGCAACTGCACACAGATGTCTTGCTGTACGGCTTTGGTAGCTGTAGCCGTAAGCGCTAAAATAGGTACTTCGGGTTGGAGTTGGCGCAATTTGGCGATTTGACGAAAGGAAGGCCTGAAATCGTGGCCCCATTCCGAAATACAATGCGCTTCATCGACAATCAACAAAGAGATTTTCATGCGCTTGAAGCGCTCAATAAAAAGCGAAGATTGAATGCGTTCTGGCGAGGTGTATAAAAAATCGAGACCACCAAAACGGGCGTTATCAAGGATGTGGTCAATTTCTCTAAAAGTGAGGCCACTCGTTAAGGCTTTGGCACGCAAGCCGCGTTTGTTCAGGTTTTCGACCTGATCTTGCATGAGGGCAATCAGTGGTGAAATGACCAAACAAAGCCCTTCGCGTTGCAAACCAGGTACTTGAAAACAAATAGACTTGCCGCCGCCAGTAGGAAGCAGCGCAAGAGTGTCTTGACCTGCAAGCGCAGCCTTCACAATTGGTTCTTGACTTGGCCTGAACGCAGCAAAGCCCCAATGCTTTTGGAGGATTTCAAGGGCTTGTGTGTAGGCGTGCATTATACAAAGTTAAGGAATGCTTTTAATAAGGTCAATAAGTTGTACGCTCCATGATTTAGCTGTATATTCGCGCATCAATTAACACGCTTATGTCAGGAGTTTCCTTCACATTCCCCGTCACGCACAACACAAACAGTCAGTTGTCTACCGTAGATTGGGAAAACCTCCCCTTCGGAAAAATCTTTGCCGATCACATGTTTGTGATGGAATACGCCAATGGCGCATGGCAGCAAGGAGAAATTTTACCTTTTGGCCCCATCGATATGCATCCGGCCATGTCTGCTATTCATTATGGTCAGTCCATCTTTGAAGGCATGAAAGCCTATCGCAACACAGACAACGAAGTCGTTTTGTTCAGACCAGAGCTCAACGCACAACGTTTTGCGGAGTCTGCGGCGCGCATGTGTATGCCCGACATTCCAGAAGAATTGTTTTTACAAGCCGTTAAACAACTGGTTGCCGCAGACGCAGACTGGGTCACCAACAAACCTGGCTATGCGCTTTATATCCGTCCTTTTATGTTTGCCACCGACGAATTTGTTGGCATCAAACCATCTGACACCTACAAATTTGTCATTATTAATTCTCCAGTTGGCGCTTACTACGCAGAGCCCGTTCGCGTTAAAATTGAAGAGCATTACACTCGTGCAGCTGAAGGTGGTGTAGGTAGAGCTAAAGCCGCAGGCAACTACGGCGCCTCTTTGTATCCAGCCAAACTCGCTCAACAGCAAGGTTTTCACCAATTGGTCTGGACCGACGCCAAAACCCACACTTTCATCGAAGAGTCTGGCACCATGAACATCGTTTTTGTCATGGACAACAAAATCATCACGCCCACCGAAGACGCCGACACCATATTGCGCGGCACCACCAAAAAAACAGTCTTAGAACTGGCCCGTCATTGGGGTATTCCGGTAGAAGAACGCAAAGTTACAGTTGCCGAAATCATTGAGGCAGCCAAAGCTGGTAAGCTGCAAGAAGCATTTGGCGCAGGCACAGCCGCTACCATTGCGCCTATTGCTATGATTGGTTATCGCGACGAAAAGATCATGCTTCCAGCGCTTGAAACCCGTGAAATGTCGCTCAAAATCAAGGCTTACCTCGATGGCGTGAAGTCCGGAGAAATTGCCGACACCATGAACTGGATCCAGAAAGTTTGCTAAAATTGTGAAAATCCACCAAGGTTTGCATCTTAGCCAAATGCAACAGCTCTGGTTCATTTGCTTTTCCTTTATTGGTTTTGGTTCCTTTGCCCAAGAACTCAATTGTTCGTTCACAGACCTTCAAACCAAAGACTCCATTCCAAACGTCAATTGTTGGCTCATTTCAGGTGAAGATACCTTGGCATTTGGGAGTTCTAAGCAAAATGGCGCTGTTACTTTTTCCTTGAAAGCCGTAATGCCGAGTCAAACTGAGCTCCTCTTGATCAGCTACGCACATCCTTATTACTTAAGCGGAAAGCGCAAAATTTCATATTTCGAGGCGGCCGATACCACTCAGCTGCGCATTCAACTCAAAACCGAGCGCGTACAAGAGGTGCGAGAAGTGGTGATCAAGCCCAACAAACCCGACACCGTTTATGCCTCCAAAACTTACAGTGTTGCTGACTTTGAACTCGATGCAGACGGCTCACTCATCTTACTCACCTACGAGAAAAACCTGCAAAAAGACGCGCAGCTTCAAGTTTATCGAGACCGAGCCACTACTGCCATTTTAGCCATGCCTGATCGCGCACAAGTACTCAAGCGTGATTTTCGGGGAAATATTCATGTCCTGACCGCCGAAAGTGTTTTTGGTCTAGAAGCTATTGACAGCAATTACACTTTGGTGAATATCCCCAAAGATTACTTTTTCAAATACTTAGTTCCTATTGTAGACAGCAGTCAGACGCGCTTATTTTACTCGAGTTATAGCGACAACTACCCAGCTTTTGAATATGGCAGCCTAGACCAACTCGACTCTACCTACAAAACCCTCTTGCAGATACAAGACGACCTCATGATGGAGCTGTATCGCTCGGAATACAAATGGGTCGATGTGCGTACCAAACTTTGGGCAAAAAACTTAGAAAATCAGACTGGAATTGACGCTGAAATTTATGTGGGTGCCGCCTATTTTACGCAGTCTTTGTATTACGAGCCTGTATACGCGCCGCTCTTTCTGGTCCACGACACCATTTATATTTTTGATTACCCTAAAGATATGGTGCGCGTCTTTTTAAGCGATGGCACAGCAGTTCGTTCTACACCGATTTTCCATCATTATAAAGCCAGAGAAAGCGGCTTTCAAAGAAACCTCCAACAAGACCGCCAAACCGGAAACATTTACGCTATTTTTGAACAGCAAGGGCATTGTTATGTAGGGCTCATTGATTTACAATCCGGCTTGATCACGCAAAAAGTAAAGCTGGCCTTCAGGTATGTGGAGAAGGTGAGGGTGCACAACAACGAAGTGTATTTTATCTACCGACCTTTTGAGTCGACGCAAAAGAAATTTCTCTACAAGCAAAAACTCCCTTTGAGAACTACACCTGTGAAGCCCGATTAAGGGTGTAAAATCACTTGGATAGACACCGGCAAGTGATCGGAGTATCCACCTAAATATTTAGGGCCCGCATAGGTTCGGTTTGGAACCGTTTGCCCTTTGTATTCCGTGAGTAAATAAGGGAAATCATGGATTTTTCCACTTCCTGTTTGAACCTGTATTTTTCCGTTGAGGGCATTGGTAGACGCAAAAATATGGTCGAGCACATCCCATTCGTTTTTGTAGTTATAAGAACCGCCAAATTGGCCACTCGCCTTGGTAATTTGAGGCGTTAATTTACTTGCAATAAGTTGTGGTGCAACATCTTGTGGGTGATCATTTAAATCTCCCATTAAGATGATTTTTGCCTTGGGTTCGTTTTTTTGAATGGAATCAATAAAGTTTGCAGCCATTTGTGCTGCCGTTAGTCGGCGCGCTGCGCTCTCGTCGGCACCACCGCGGCGGCTCGGCCAGTGATTGACCATGACGTATAAGTATTCTTTCTTGTATTGGTATTTGGCCCAAACGATGTCGCGGGAGGTAGGGATACTGTCGCCTGGCAATGTAAAGCGGATTTTTCCGGAAGCTTTCAAGCGCAGTAAGTCTTTGCGGTAAAGCATGGCTGCGTCTATGCCGCGTGCGTCGGGGCTCTCGTAGTGCACAATTCCGTAGCGCTTGTCTTGACCAATGACGTCTTCGAGTACCGTGCGGTTCTCGATTTCACAAACACCCAGCACCATTGGCATATTCAGTTCGGCCATCACCTGACGAATGTGCACAAGTTTGGCTTCATACTTTGGCGCATCCCATTTGCTTTCGGCGGTCGGCAAAAACTCGGCGTCGTCATTGGGGCCGTCAATGGTATCAAAAAGGTTCTCTACATTGTAGAAGGCAATGGTTTGTATTTGTTGTGCAAACGAAGCGTTAGCGAGGAAAATAACAATGATCGAGAAAAGATATTTTGGTATTTGTGTAGTCATTTTATTGTCGATATATGGTAAATCAGTACCGCGAATTTATGCTTTCTTTTTCAATTTGGTTTTAATGGGATTTCGATTACCAACTTCCGCCAGAACCGCCACCGCCGAAGCTGCCGCCGCCAAAGCCACCAAAGCCACCGCCACCGCCTGATGAACCTCCTGCGAATCCGCCGCCGTAGCCGCCAAAATAAAAGAAGCCTGGTCCTCTGCTTCTTCCGCCCATGGTTGTACCGCCGCCGCCGCCGCGCTTGATGATCAAAAATAGGATAAATAAAATAGCGAGCAAGCCAAAGAAGCCTTTGACCCAATCGTTTTGATGTAATTGCTTTCGGTAGCTTTTCTCGTTGATTTCACCTTTGGCGAGCCCAAACAAGACGTCGAGCGCCTTGTTGATGCCGTCTGCGTATTGATTTTGCTTGAATGCAGGTAGTATCTCGTGTTGAATGATGTCTTGACACGTGAGGTCGGTGATGGCTGCCTCTAAACCACGCCCAGCTGCCAAATAAACTTGGCGACCACCGTTTTCTTGAGTGGGCTTGATTAAAAACACCAAGCCGTTGTCTTTATCGGCTTTGCCAACACCCCAAGCTTCGCCGAGTTCAGTGGCAAAATGCCAGGGTTCGTCTCCACCTAAGTCGTCGATGACGACGATCGAAATTTCGTTGCTGGTCTCTTGTTCAAATTGGTCTAGGCGCTGCTCGATTTGTACTTGTTCGGCTTCGCTAAGGATATTGGTCGTCGAAAAATTATTGAGAAAGCGAGCAGGAGCAATTGGCTCGGGAATTTGCCCAAATAAACGACTAAAAAAAGTCAGAATCAAGAGTAGTTGAAAGACTTTTTTCATCCGAAACTGATTTGATTGGGCAATTCGTTTTGGTCGTTGGCCTGCGGCGGAAAGTACTGCGCGAGCTGCGTACCTGCCTCGGCAATAGCTGCACAAAGCCCTTCGGATATGCGTCCTGTTTTAAAGTTCGATACCATGATATCGCGCACGCTGTCCCAAAAATCGGCTGGAACTAAATTGTTGATGCCTTGATCGCCGATGATGGCGAGGTTTTTGCTTTCGTAGGCAACGTAGATCAGGACGCCATTGCGTTGCTTGGTGGCTTGCATGCCGAGCTCGTAAAATAAATCGACGGCGCGTGCCACTGGATCGATGAGACACGAAGCCTCTAGGTGCACGCGCAGTTCGCCACTGGTGGTGGCCTCAGCTGCTGCAATGCTGGCCAAGACCTGTTGTTGTTCGAGATTGCTGAGCATTAAAACTTGACCTTTGGCGCGTTTTCTGAGCCAGCAGCAGCTACAAATCCTTCTTTTCTTGGGAATTCTTCACTGTTCAAGAAAAAGCGTGCAAAGAAACCGCGAATGTGGGTGTTGTATTCCTTGACAGACTCGTTGTAGCGATCGCGCTCGGTTTTGATGCGGTTTTCAGTGCCTTCTAGTTGGTTTTGAAGCTGACTAAAGTTTTCAGTAGACTTGATTTGCGGATACGCCTCATATGCCAAATTGATGGCTGTATTGATTTTGCGACCCATGATTTCGAGATCTTGAGGTGTTTTGGCACCGACAATTCCAGCTCTCGCTTGGGTAACTTGCGTAAGGATGTCTTTTTCGTTTTGGGCAGCACCTTTAACGGTTTCGAGCAAATTGGGAATGAGGTCTGCTCTGCGTTGGTAGGCCGATTGTACATTGGCGAATTTTTCGTCGAGCCCTTCTTGGAGGCCAACAGCTTTGTTGTACATGTTGTAGTAACCTAAAAAGAGGAAGAGGAGTAGGGCGCCGATAGCGGCCAATACGACATAAATTGGTTTCATTTTTTTACAGAATTAAGTGTTCGCTGCTCAATAGCAAATTATGTTCCAATTTACAAAAATGACACAATGTCAGTGTCTATTTGTGCGCTTTTTATTTGTTGATAACTTTTGGCTACAAATTAATCAAAATATTGATGAAATATTCGTCAATCTGTTTAATTTTGTGACACCAACCAATCGAACTTTTATTGTTTCACTTTTAAACTGACTGTACCTATGGCTACGCGTCGTTCGATTGTTCATATGGACCTCGACACCTTTTTTGTTTCTTGTGAGCGCCTCTTAGATAGTCGCCTCAACCACAAACCTATTCTCATTGGCGGCACCAGCGAAAGAGGGGTAGTGGCCTCCTGTAGCTATGAAGCCCGGCGCTTTGGTGTGCACTCCGGCATGTCCATGAAAATGGCCAAAGAGCGCTGCCCTGAAGCCATCTGTATCAAAGGCAACACCCAAACCTACAGCAAGTTTTCGAGGCTCGTGACCGACGTCATCAAAGAGGCGGTGCCCGTCTATGAAAAAATGTCCATCGACGAATTCTACATCGACTTCACCGGCATGGACCGCTTTTTTGGCATCTGGACCTACGCCTCCGAATTGCGCACCCGCATCATGCAAGAAACAGGCTTACCTATCTCCTTTGGCTTGTCCGAAAACAAAACCGTTTCTAAAGTAGCCACTGGCGAGGCCAAGCCCAACAACCAACTCCACATCAACTACGGCTCCGAAAAAGACTTTTTAGCGCCGCTCTCCGTGCAAAAAATCCCGATGGTGGGGCCCAAAACCTACCAAACCCTCTGCAGCTTAGGTGTCAAAAGAATCGGCACCCTGCAAGCCTTGCCTTTAGAGCTCGTGGAGCAGGCGCTCGGCGAAAACGGCCGCACCATTTGGTCCAAAGCCCAAGGTATAGACCTGAGCCCTGTAGAGCCCTACAACGAACGCAAGTCCATTTCCAACGAGCGCACCTTCCACCAAGACACCATAGACGTCGGCAAGCTCGGCGGCATCCTCACCGCTATGGCCGAAAACCTTACTTTTCAGCTGCGGCGCGCCGGCAAGCTCACCGGAACGGTTACCATTAAGATCCGCTATGCCGATTTCCAGACCCAAACCCTCCAACAGCAAATTGCCTACACCGCCGCCGATCACGAGCTCTTGCCCTTGGTTCAGGATTTATTCAAACGCCTCTATCAGCGGCGCGTATTGGTGCGCCTCATTGGCGTGCGCTTCAGCTCTTTGGTTTCAGGGGCGCACCAACTGCGGCTCTTCGACCAAGACCTCGCTTTTCCGGCGCTCTACAAAGCCCTCGACCACATCCGCGTGCGCTACGGCGACCGCGCAGTCGTGAGGGCTGTAGGGCTAGAAGCCAGAAGCATTGGCTACCACAATCCTTTCGACGGAGAGCCGCCTATTTTGTTGGCCAATCGCAGTATTTAAAGAGCAAGTCATTCATCTATCATTTCGCACATGCGCGTACACTCTTGTTTCAGTTTAGGTTATGGCATACTCAAGCCCGACGAATTGGTGCTGTGGGCCCAGCAAAATGGCCATGCGCAATTGCTGCTCACCGACATCAATCATACGGGTTCGGGCTTGGCCTTTGCGCGCGCTGCGCAAGCTGCTGGGCTGCAGCCGATCTTGGGCGTAGAGCTGCGCCACGGCCTGCAGCACCTCGCTACAATTATTGCGCGCAGCAACATTGGTTTCCAAGAGCTCAACACCTTTCTTAGCGAACACCTGCTGCAGGCCAAGCCTTTTGCACTGCCGCTGCCTGCGTTTGCAGATTGCTGGGTGTGGTATCCTTTTGAGCAACAACCCGCGCACTTGCGCGCACACGAATTCATTGCTGTTCAGCCCCAGCAAATCTTTCAATGGCAGCGGCAGTCGGCGCGTTTTGAAGCCCACAAATACGTCGCAGACCACCCCATGACCTTCCGCCACAAACGCGACCACAACACCCATCGCTTGCTGCGCGCTATTGCCAGTAATTGCCTCTTGTCTAAATTGCCACCACAAGACCAAGCGCCGCCAACCGAACGCCTACTGTCTGCTGCGCAGTGTAAGGAGGCTTTTGCTGCGGCGCCTGAGCTTTTTACAAGTACCCAAATACAGCTTGCTCAATGCCATATCCACTTTGAATTTGGTGAAGCCGCAGCACCCCAACAACCCGCACACCTCCACGGCTCCAAAGCTGCCGACTTACAGCACTTAAGGGAACTTTGCGCCGAAGGCTTGGCTTATCGCTACAGCACCATCACCGACGAAATCATCGCGCGCATCGAGATGGAACTCGAGATCATCGCCGAGAAAAACTACCTCTCTTATTTTCTCATTACCCATGACTTCACTTCCTATGCGCGGGCCAAAGGCTATTTTTACGTAGGGCGGGGCAGTGGCGCCAACAGTATTGTGGCTTATCTCTTGCGCATTACCGACGTCGACCCACTAGAACTCGACCTCTATTTTGAGCGCTTCATCAACCTTTACCGCAAAAATCCACCCGATTTCGACATCGACTTCTCCTGGAAAGACCGCGACGACGTCGTGCGCTACATCTTTGAGCGCTACCCAAACGCCGCTTGGCTCTGCACCTACAGCACCTTTCAGTACCGCGCTTGCGTCCACGAACTCAGCAAGGTTTTTGGTCTGCCCGCTGGCGCCAGCAAAATACTTAGTAGGGGCAGTGGCAGTATCTCGGAGTTCACCGAACTCGGGGTGCTCATTTTGCGCTATGCCAAATACATCGAAGGATTGCCTGCGCACCTGAGCGTACACGCCGGCGGCATTGTCATTAGCGAGCAACCGCTCGCCGCATTTGCCGCCTGTTTTTTACCGCCAAAAGGTTATCCCTGCACCCAATTCTCGATGCTAGAAGCAGAAGACGTCGGGCTCTATAAATTCGATGTCTTGAGTCAGCGCGGCTTGGGCAAAATCTCCGAAGCACTAGATATCATTCTACAAAGCCAGCCCACACAAGAGTTGCCAGATATCCACAATATTGCTATCTTAAAGCAAGACCCAAAAATTGCACAATTTCTACGCAATGGTTGGGCCTTGGGTTGTTTTTATGTAGAGTCGCCTGCCATGCGCATGCTGCTCATCAAGTTGCAGGTAGATAACTACCTTGCCCTCGTGGCCGCAAGCTCTATTATCCGGCCAGGCGTGGCGCAATCTGGCATGATGCGCCAATATGTATTGCGCCACCGCGAGCCCGAGCGCCGCAAAGAAATCCATCCGCTGCTCTTGGCGATCATGCCCGAAACCTATGGCGTTATGGTTTACCAAGAAGACGTCATCAAAGTGGCGCATTACCTTGCGGGGCTAAGCTTGGCCGAGGCCGATGTCTTGCGCCGCGGGATGTCCGGCAAGTTTCGCTCGCGCGCCGAATTTTTACAAGTCAAGACCCGCTTTTTAGAGGCTTGCGCACAGCGCGGCCACGACACACAATTTGCTTCAGATATTTGGCGACAAATCGAAAGCTTTGCAGGTTATGCCTTCTCCAAAGGTCACTCCGCCTCTTATGCCGTAGAAAGCTATCAAAGCTTGTATCTCAAAGCACACCATCCTTTGGCTTACCTAACGGCCTGCATCAATAACTTTGGCGGCTATTACCGCACCGAAATCTACGTGCACGAAGCCCGGCGCTTTGGCGCACACATAGAAGCGCCTTGCATCAATGAGGGCGCCTACAGTTGTACTTTAAAAGAAAACCGACTGATCCTAGGATTCAACTTAGTACTGGGCATAGAAGGCGCCCTCATTGAAAAACTCCTTGTAGAACGCGCACAAAACGGCATTTTCTTCAGCCTCGAAAACCTCCTCAAAAGGATCGCTATTCCGCTTGAACAACTTAGCCTCCTGATCCGAATAGACGCATTGCGCAGTTTTCAAAAAGCCCGTAAACCCCTCTTATGGCAAGCTTATTTCTACCACAACAAAGCTTTTAAAGGGCTGCAAAAACCAGCCTTGTTTGAAGTTGGGCAAAAGCAACAATGCTTGCCCGAACTAGAAGAACACCCCCTTGAAATCACCTTTGAGCAATTTGAACTCCTCGGTTTTCCGCTCTGCGACCCTTTCTCCATCTTAAAAGAAAAAATCCAAGGGCCCTTTAGCTACGCCAAAGATTTCTGCCAACACATAGGCCAAATCGTGCTGAGTTATGGGTATTTAGTCAGCATCAAGCAAACCAAGACCAGCAAAGGCGACACCATGAATTTCGGAACCTTCCTAGACCCAAACGGCGACTTCATCGACACCGTCCATTTTCCACAAATTGTCTTGACTTATCCGTTTTACGGCAAGGGCATTTACCGCATCGAAGGCAAAATTACTGCCGAATACGACTATTATACTTTAGAGGTCAGGAGCATGAGCAAATTGCCTTTTATGGAAGACATCCGCATCAGTTTAGACCAAGGTATCAAAGCAAGCCCTGAGTAAAGCAGCACTTTGTTCGGCTGTCATATCTCGCTGCGCCTCAGCAAGCATTTCATAACCAACCTGAAACTTCTTGACACTAGCTGAGCGCAAAAGCGGAGGATAAAAATGTAAGTGAAGGGTCCATTCCGGATGTATCAAACCGTCACAAGGCGCTTGGTGAAAACCAGCTGAATAGGGAAAATCGCAATTAAATACGGCATCATAAGCCCTTGTAAGTCTAGAAAGCGCTGTTGCCAAACCAATTGTTGTTTCTGGATTAAGTGCACTTAAATCAGCAATAGATGTGGTTGGTAAAACCAATGTTTCAAAAGGCCAAACAGCCCAAAAAGGAACTAGTACTACAAAGTGCTCATTTTGGTAAACAACACGCTCCTTGGCCGCTAACTCAGAACGCAAATAGGCTTTTAGCATTGGTTCTTGCTGCTTAGACCAATAAGTTTGAAGTTGTTTTTGTGTTTTGGCTACTAAAGACGGAATGCCTTCTTGTGCCCAAATTTGACCATGCGGATGTGGGTTACTACAACCCATAACGGCGCCTTTATTTTCAAATATTTGAACATAGTCGATGTGAGGAAGTGTTGCTAATTCAACATATTGTGCCTTCCAGGTCTCCACAACTGCTATCAGTTCAGGTAAAGAAAGACCAGCCATTGTGAGGTCGTGCCGTTGCGAATAACAAAGAACGCGATTTACACCCCTAACACTTTTGTACTGAAAAAAGGAATCAGTATTTGAGGGCAAGATAGCATGTGTTCTCTGTGACTTGGTTTCTAGCGCAGGAAAATCGTTATCAAAAACAAAACACCCGCAATAATTTGGATTCTCCAAGGCATTGGAACGCAGATTACCAGGACACAAATAGCAGTGGGCATCATATTCCGGGCGTGAATCTATTGGCACGGATTCATTTTGACCTTGCCAAGGACGTAGATTGCGCTGCGGAGATACCAATACCCATTCGTCGAGCAGTGGGTTGTAGCGGCGATGTGGGCTTTGAGAAAGATCGGAAAACATCATGACTAAATAAGTTGGACGCCATTTGCAATTTGAATGGTGTAGAAAGTAGCTCTCATGCCAAATTGGCTCTGGTAGGCAGAGAAAATAGGAGGGAGGGCGCTTGAAAGCTCCAATTCAGCACTTGCCAAAACCAACAAACAACCGCCAAAACCACCGCCCATCATGCGTGCGCCATAAACCCCAGGATGCTGTCTGACCTGATCATGGAGAAAATCCAGTTCGGCACAACTCACTTCATAAAGAACACTGAGCCCCATATGTGTCTGCGTCAAGCAAGCGCCTAATTGATGCAGTAATTCTTCAAGCTTATTCGACACAGCTTCTACTGACAAAGCGCTTGCCAATTTTTGAACCACCTGAACGCGCACGATTTCTTCCATAACATACTGCAATCGTTTTTGTGTCTCCTCATTTAATTTTTCAAAAAGTTGTTGCGTATCTGCTGCATTTAGATCTCGCCAACTCTTTACATCCGAAAATAAGGATTGGGCAACTATCCAAGCATGCTCCATGCTTGCCCTTCTTTTGTTGTAAGCAGACTCCGCGAGGTTGTGCTTGACTTTTGAATCAATCAAAAAGAGTTGAGCACCGTGCAAAGGCAATTCAAAAGGCGTGATGTCATGGCTTATGCAATCAAAAGCAAGCAGGTGGTTTGCTTTTCCAAATAAAGAGGCGACCTGATCCATAAGTCCACACTGCACTCCTGCAAATTGGTGTTCGGTTTGTTGGGCAAGCAAGGCCAGTTCTAGGCGTGTTTTGCCCAGGTTATAAAATTCATTGAGGCCAAAAGCCAAGCCACAGCAAAGTGCCGCAGAAGAAGAAAGCCCAGCGCCAATAGGAATATTGCTTGTGAAGCGGATGTGGAGACCTGTGGGTTGGTGTAAATCCAGGTCCATTAAAAGCAAAACACCCTTCACGTAATTCTTCCAACCATTTGTTGGTAAATCACTTAATTCAGCCCATAAAAACTCACACTGTTCATTCAAGTCCAGTGCTTCGATCAAGATCAATGGAGACTGACGCGCCTGAATTTCAAATTCAAAATGGCGGTCAATAGCAGCGGGCAGCACAATGCCGTGATTGTAGTCGAGGTGCTCGCCCAATAAATTGATGCGACCTGGGGCTATGACGCGTAGGCGCTTTAGGGTTGGGGTTTCCAAATCAGCGTTTCTTTGAGGTTCAAATCGGGAATACTTACCTTTATTTGAATAGGGTGCGTTGGCGCTTCGGTACGCAAGAGTGCACTGGCAATACCTGCTTCAAAAAGCCGTATGGCTGGCGATACCAAACCTGCGTCTTCGGCCAAACAACTAAAGGTAGCTTTGTAATTGTTACTCGGGACTACCGTCCCGTTGGCATCGAGTAATTTAGCGCGGATAAAAATCAAATCTGCTTGCTGTTGATCAATACCCATGTTCAAGGTGTCTACTTCCAATACAACTTGAGTAGGTTTCCCTGGGGTCTGAACTTGAGCAGTAGCAACACGAATTTGACGCTGATCAAGGCCATACGCAGTGAGTTTACCCGGCTCAAATTGAGGAATTACAAAGGAATAAGGAGGCGCGGTTAAATGCGTTGACGCCTCTTTCTTGGACTGTTTTTGCAGGGCAATGTGCTTGTCATTTAAAAACAAAGACACACTTGGGCAATTGGAGTAAACCGTAACGGTAGTACTTGAATTGGCGTCCCAACGAGAGGCAATCGATACATACGGTTGTTTTGAAAACGAAAGACCTTGGCTTTTATAAAAGTATGTAGCATACTTTGGCAAACGCGTGATGTCGTATATTCCCGATGCTTCTAAATCAGGGCTATAGCCGCGATTGTAGTCGAAACAAACCCAATTGGCTTCTCCGATGCTATTTGCTCCTTTGCGGTTAGAATTAGAAGCCTCTTGAAAGTTGTAGGCCTGTTGCAAGAGCGCTTGTTCGGAGGCACTGCGCAAATGCCTTGAGTTTCTTTCGCTTGGGGCCAAATCGGCAAATTGCGTTTGATTGAAGCCTGCGTTTTGTGCATAATATTCCCAGTCACCGTATTCGGCAATGAACAGCGCTTTTGCTTTGGGCTTGTAGTTAGCCCAGTAGTCGGGGGCCTTGGCGTGCTGGCGAGCAGGTATAAACACATCGTAACTCGGGTGGTCGAGCCAGCCCGCCGTAAAACCATTGTCGCGAAGCAAATCATGCGCAATTTGATTCATTTCAATCATAAAAGTTTCGCTCATTTCGGTTTCGTTCAGCGAGTTTTCCCAGAAAATGACACTGGGGTGATTGCGGTCTCTGAGGATCAGCGCATCGAGGTCAGTTTTGCATCTTTGTTCAAAAGGAGCAGGGCCAAAATACTGCCAGCCTGGAATGGCGTCCATGACAATAATGCCGAGTGCATCACAGGCTTCGTAAAATGTGGGCGCCTGAGGATAATGAGACAAGCGCACAAAATTGAAACCCGCTTGCTTGATCAGATACGCATCGCGCCACTGTGCATTGTCGGGCACCGCATACCCAACATAGGGGTACTCTTGGTGCCGAGTGGTACCGCTCAAAAACAACTTTGATCCATTCAAGTAAAAACCGTCAGCTTTCAATTCAGGCTTGCGAATGCCCACGTTTAAAACTTGTCTTGCAATAGTATCTTGTGCATAAATGACAACAATTTTCAAGTCATAGAGATTCGGATCGGATGGCGACCATAATTGAGGTGATTTCAAGTTTATTTTACCGGTATATGAAATGACATTTGTAGAATCTACGTATGATTCATTAGTCAGTGTGATTGTGAGCTCTCCCAATCTTGCCTCCACTTGAAGCGGTAATCTGATCCAATCGGGTTGATACTTTAATTCAAAATCAAGTTGAATTGTAGCCGATGAAGCATTGGCGTCTATAGTTCGAAAATAAGGGTTGAGTAATTCTACACCGCCGATTTCTTGCAGCCACACATTGCGGTATAAGCCGGCGTGGTAATAAAAATCGAGGTCTTTGAGTGGCTTTCCGGGCGGAACAGTTGGATCTTCGCGGTTGTCTAGAAATACTTCCAACACATTGGCTGAATCTTTGAGAGCTTCGGTTAAATCGATTGCAAAGGGTAGGTAGCCACCAACGTGCTGCCCCATTTTTATGCCGTTCAGCATAATCTTCGCCGTGTGCATGGCACCTTCAAATTCTACGATCAGGCGTTTTCCTTTATCTAAATGATAATTAAAATGCTTCCGGTAAAGCACCTCTCCTGTGAACTGACCTTTCATGACTAAGGTCTCTAGTTTTGGCGTATGCGGCAGATTGATCACCGAAACGGGATCGGAAGGCCTTGCTTGAAATTCCCAGTTGTCGTTGAAAAGCACTTTTTGGCCTTGTCCAAAGGAGGTGAAAATGCTACAAAGAAATAAGAAAGAGCAGATGAATTTCATGCAAAAATCAATAGTAAAATTAATACATAAATGCATCCAAAGCAGGCGAGGGGCGTCCGTTATCTTGCCAACAATTGAGTTGGTAGCCGCTCCAAGATTTGGCACCTTGTGGTTCCCAGTAAAAGACTCCCAAACAGGCGTTGTTGGCGACATCTTTGGCCGCACCAATAGTAGCGATCAAAAGGTTTTTGGAATTCTCGACCTGCCAGTAGTCACCGCCAACTTCAACTACCATTACGGGTTTGTTGTAGCGCGTGACCATGTCATTGAGGTTGATGCCGAGGTCAGCAATTGTAACGGTATAGTCTGTACCCAGCCAATATGGATAATATGAGGCGCCGATGATGTCAAACTGCGCACCGTTTTGCGTCATGAGGTCATAGAACCAGCGAAAGCGCCCGTTGTCATTACCTTGATCGATATGCACAATAGTTTGAATGCTCGTGTCGATGCCTTTCACGGCCTGATGCCCTTTATTGATCAGCTGTGCGAGTTGCTGCGGATTGTCTATGTGTCCTTCTGGCCAGAGCATACCGCTCGGAATTTCGTTACCAATTTGCACCCACTTTGGCGTAACGCCTGCTTGCTTGAGCAAATTGAGCGTGTATTGGGTATGCGCATAAACGGAATCTTGAAGTGCGGTGAAAGAAACATTAGCCCAGGTTGCGGGCTTGGTTTGGTGAGCGGGGTCGGCCCAGGTGTCTGAATAATGGAAGTCGATCATGACATCAAGCCCTTTATTTTTAGCCCTCAGTGCCATTTGTGTGGTTTCTTCAGGACTGCAGTGCCCACTGATTTTGTCGTTGCTCGGATGCACAAAAACGCGCAAGCGAACCGCATTGATTCCTCTAGCTATTAATAGATCTAGGCAATCCGAAGGCACGCCATTTTCATCGTAAAAAACATATCCTGTCGCCTCCATTTGCGCCAACCAACTGATATCTGCGCCATTAAAAAAAGTTGAAGGCGAGGGTGGTGTGGGTGGCTTGGGCTTAGGTTTTTCTTTACAAGCACTTAAAGACAGCGCTGAGAAGAGTAAAACGAGAAGGCGGAATTGCTTGGTCATTGTTCAAATTGAATGGTGAGCGAATTGATTTTTGAGTGGCCTTTGGACAAATAAATATCGCTAAAATTTGGATGATGAGGCGCGTCAGGTTCAGCTTGTTGCTCTAAGCAAATCCCTGAATGCGCGTGATAAACCGCTTGTTCCTTCCCTTCAAAAGGCACTTGACCTCCAATATAGACCTGAAAAACAGGTTGGTTAGTCGAGAAAGTCAATTGCAAACCGTCTGCCGCCACGAGCTGAGCCTGTTGCGCGTTTTTTGTCAGGATAAACGCGGTGTCTAGCTGCGGATACTGATGGAAATTGGAGAGTAAAAGCGGTTCCTTTAAGCCTTCATGTTGAGCGATCTTTTGGATCTCACCAGAAGGCAATTTCTCTTGATTGAGCGCTAAATAATGGTCGGTGTAAATAAAAGCCTGCGTTTCTAGAACATTGCCCTGATGCCTATTCGGATTGAAATAACCGTGCTGTGTAGGGTTTGCGATGGTATCTTCAATTGCGATGGACTCAATCTGGATGGCTAATTCCGCTTCTTTTAAGGTGTAGGTTACGGAGCAATTTAGCATCCCAGGCAAATTGAACTTTTCTTTTTCTTGCAGTTCGAAGGTAACGCTCGGATACGGATGCTGCTGGGTGGCTTTGATCTTCCAATTATGGTTAGAAAAACAATGCTTTCCGCCGTGCAATAAATGCTTGCCTTCATTGGATTCAAAGGACCAAGTCTCTTTTCCCCAAGGAATAGTTGCATTGGCCACCCTTCCAGCGACAGGACCAATGACATGACCCATGTAGGCGTTTGAAGGAAAATCAAACGTTCTGTGATAGGTTTTCCAATCTGGATAACCCAACACTATATCTCTTTTGATAAAACCAGGTAGGTCAATCTCAAAGCTGTGCAGCGTGGCTCCAAAAGAAAACAAAGAAATCTTGGCGCTGGCACTAGATAAAATGACCTGACATACCGGCTGACCATCAAGCAGCTCATTCAAATCAATCAGTACCAGCCCTGAGCTCATTTTTATTTTTGCAGCCAATTTTTAAACAAACCGTGCCACTTTGGTAAAAAAGCCCCCATTAGAGGCACTAATATAAGGGTAAGGGTCAGGGTTTTTAGCAATTGATGCCATTCCTTCATGAGCGGAAAAAGCAAAAAGAATAAGATGTTAATCAAAGGATAGATGAAAAGCCATGTAAGCAACATGAGTTTCCATTTGGGAGTTTGTTTTTGATTCATTTTCAAATATAAGAAGATTATGCCATCTAGAGATTTTTTTAGTTACCACCCAACGCAGCTTCTAAATCTAAAATCAAGTCATGTGGATCCTCTACACCAATACTCAAGCGAACTAATTTTTCAGTGATATTCATGTGCAATTTATCAGCTGGTGGAATATCGACGTGGGTCATGGTGGCAGGGTGCTCAGCTAAACTTTCTGTAGACCCCAAACTTACGGCTAATTTAAAGAGCTTCAGTTTATTGAGAAATGCAAATGCCGTTTTTTCATCGCCTTTGATATCAAAACTGATCATAGCGCCTGGCCCAAGACATTGCTCTTGATAAATAGATTGCGATCTAGGGTTTAGGTTTTCTTTGATACCCAAAAAATATACTTTTTCTACTTTAGGGTGTGTCTGCAAGAAGTTGGCCACCAATTGCGCATTCGCTTGTTGGCGCTCCATCCGGATTTGGAGGGTTTCTAATGAACGTAGCAGCATCCAAGCTGTGTGTGGGGAAATCATGTTACCCAAAAAGGTGCGAAGGGTCTTAACGCGGGTAATGACTTCTGCTGTACCCATCACTGCACCAGCAATGAGATCAGAGTGTCCGCCTAAGTATTTGGTTGCTGAGTACATTGCGATATCGGCTCCTAGTTCCAATGGCTTTTGCCAAAGCGGCCCCAAGTAGGTATTATCTACGGCAACAAATACTTTATTTTGATTATTTTGTGAATAGCGCGCGCCTAAAGCAACCATTTCTTTAATAGAAAATAAATCGTTGGTAGGGTTGGCTGGTGTCTCGACGTAAATCAGGGCCAAATCTTTGCCTTTACCGCTGTTCTCTATGCGTTTTTCGATTGCTTCTAGGGTGTCGTGGACACCAAATTCTAGGGCGCTTACGCCAAATTTAGGCAAGACATGATGAATAAAATGATGCGTGCCGCCATAAACTGGCGCTGAATAAAGCAAAAGTGCGCCTGGTTTTAAAAATTCCAAAAGTACCGTTGAGATGGCGCTCATGCCGGATTCAAAAACAGCAGAACCCGCTGCGTTGTCCCAAAGCGTGAGGCGATCTTCTAGGATTTCCAGGTTGGGATTATTGATGCGGCTATAGATGAGCCCGAGCTCTTCATTTGGACGGCTTTCGCGGTGTCCGTAAGCCAATTCAAAAAAATCCTTTCCTTCCTCTGCTGTATTGAATACGAAGGTGGAAGTTAAAAAAATTGGGCATTTGACCGCTCCTTGGCTGAGCGCTGGCTTGTAACCATGGCTCATCATTAAACTTTCAGGTTTCATGTTTTTTGTTGTTGATGCGAAGTAAAATTAAGCTTTCTTTTTGAATCTAAATTCTAGCTACATTTGAAAATGCAAGTCTGTGTTTACTGTGCCTCAAGTGGGCATATCCATTCCGAATATTTTGAAGCCACTGCCCGTTTGGCGCAGCTACTCGTTGAAAAAAAGGTTAAAATTGTGTTTGGCGGCGGTTCGTCGGGCCTTATGGGGCAGCTAGCCGATAGCGTCTTGGCAGCAGGTGGCCACATCAAAGGCATCATGCCGCAGTTCATGAACGAAGTAGAGTGGGGGCATACCGGTGTTTCTGACTTCGTTTATACCGAAACCATGCACGAACGCAAGGCGAAATTTCTAGAAGGCACAGATGCGTTGATTGCTTTACCGGGCGGCCCCGGAACCTTCGAAGAGCTTTTTGAGGCCATAACGCTGAAAAAGCTGGCGCAATTCACCAAACCAATTGTCATTCTGAATACGCGTGGCTATTTCAACGCTTTTAATTCACTTATGCAACAAGCAGTAGAAGAACGATTTATGCCTGATGAATTAAACCACTTATTCACTATTGTAGACCACCCAGAAGAGGTCTTGTCCGCCATTCACAACACACAAGCTTGGAACAAAGGCCTACACGATGCAGGTAGCTTGAGGTAGCTTGAAATTTTATTTTTATGTTAAATTATCTGCAGTGAGTTTCTGTTATTTTTATTTATCGTAATATTGCGATATAACAATAAATCATGGGTATTACCAAAACCGAAACCTACACCGACCAAACCTTAGCCCTTGCGCATATTTTCAAGGCACTCGGGCATCCGGCAAGAATTGCTATTCTCGAATTCTTAGCCAAACAAACATCGTGTATTTGCGGCGAAATCGTTGCCGAATTACCTCTTTCACAAGCGAGTATTTCAAGACATCTTCAAGAACTCAAAGAGGCGGGCCTGATCAAAGGAACAATCAGCGGCACTTCGGTATGTTATTGCATCAACGAGACGCATTTTACATTTATCAACGCATTTATATCACAACTTCAAACACCTATCAATACACCTTGTTGCTCATGAAAATAGCTCAATTCAAAAGTGCATTGCAATTGGCCAAGCCAGCCGCAAGCCCCGTATTTCTTCAAACTTCAGGCATTAGCATAGCTGCTCACTACCACATCACCGAAATCGGGCTTGTGCTCAAAAACTACGTCGATTGCGGCGGAGTGGTGCGCCAAGAACGAAAAGCCACCATGCAAATTTGGCTCGCTAGCGACCGATCATCGCCTAAGCACTCAAAAATTGTTGGAAATAATTGAGAAGTCAGAACAACTCTTCGGACTCAAAGACGAAGATTTAGAAGTGGAGTTTCAAGGCCAAACAATTGAAACCTACGGCTTGGTCGCACAAGATTTCGGTTTTCAGTTTATAGGCAAGAAAACAACTTGTTTGGCGCCGGGGCATTGCGGCATTCCCAATGAGCTCTTACCTCAAGAAATGCAAGTAAAAACCAGTTGTAGTCCGGGCTCAGGCTGCTGTTAAAAATATACAAATGAAAAACCGAAAACTCAATTTTGTCGATCGTTACCTCACGCTATGGATTTTCTTAGCAATGGGTATAGGGGTCGCGCTAGGTAATTTATTCCCAAATATCGATCATTGGATCAATCAGTTTGCTTTGGGAACCACGAATATTCCTTTGGCCATTGGCTTGATCATCATGATGATTCCGCCCCTGATCAAAGTCGATTTCAAGCAAATTCCGGTTGTTTTTCAAAATAGAAAACTATTGGGTCTATCTTTGCTCATTACTTGGGTTATCGGGCCCTTATTGATGTTTTTATTGGCCATCACTTTTCTTCAAAACGAACCAGAATACCTTACAGGACTTATTATCATTGGCCTTGCGCCGTGCATTGCCATGGTAATTGTCTGGAATGAACTCGCTGGGGGCAACCGAGAGCTCGCTGCCGGTTTGGTGGGCATCAATAGCTTGCTGCAAGTCTTTTTCTTCTCGGCCTATGCCTATTTTTATCTTGAAATCATGCTGCCTTTATTCGGCTTTGCTTCCATTCAAATTGATTTGAGCTTTTGGGATGTCGCCAAAACGGTTGGCGTTTATCTCGGATTGCCATTTGCAGTAGCCCTGCTCATTCGCTATTGGACGATTCAAAAAAAAGGTGAACAATTCCTCAAAACCCAATTGATTCCGCGGGTTTCACCATTTACGTTGTACGCCCTGCTCTTTACTATTGTGGTGATGTTCAGCTTGAAAGGGCAAATGATTGCCGAATTGCCTTTAGATGTAATGAAAGTTGCACTGCCATTGGTCATTTTCTTTTTGACCATGTTCTTCTTGATGTTTTGGGTCGCTCATAAAAGTGGCACCACTTATGCCCAAACGGCAACAGTTGCCTTTACGGCGTCTGGCAATAACTTTGAGTTGGCTATTGCCGTTGCCATTGGCGTATTCGGGCTCAATTCAGGACAGGCCTTTGCTGGCGTCATTGGCCCTTTGGTTGAAGTTCCAGCCCTGATTTTATTGGTCAAAGCAAGTTTATATCTGAAAAAGTATTTTTAATGGAAAAGAAAAACATTT
>Ga0114968_10000146_pt1 | contig 52288 bp, 52 predicted proteins | sample M_130807_EF_Meta_FD_87020 | JGI IMG/M metagenome (GOLD analysis project Ga0114968, IMG submission 87020) | Freshwater microbial communities from Lake Montjoie, Canada to study carbon cycling - M_130807_EF_MetaG | ecosystem: Environmental > Aquatic > Freshwater > Lake | place: Lake Montjoie... | reverse complement strand
TCTCAACTTTGGCAAGACGCGCGCCACATATTCCGATTGTGATTTATCCAACGCTAGTGCAAGGACCTGATGCACCTGCTGGTTTAATTGCGGCACTCAAAGCTGCCAATAAAGAAAATGCAGTCGATGTCATTTTATTGGTGCGTGGTGGTGGCAGCATTGAAGACCTGTGGGCATTTAATGATGAGCAGTTAGCTTATGCCATCGCTAGTTCAAGCATTCCGGTGGTCAGTGGTGTTGGGCATGAGACTGATTTCACCATTGCGGATTTTGTAGCAGACCTGCGGGCACCAACCCCAACAGGCGCGGCAGAGTTAGCGGCCCCGCGCAAAGATCAACTCTTGCAAGAACTAGATGCGATCAAGCAAGCGCTCTTACAGCGCGTTAATCAACGGGTAGAGCGTGAAGCACAAACACTAGATCAGCTAGCCTTAAGACTAGGTCACGCATTGCCAAATCCGGATCGCATGCGTGAGCAAATCACCAGCTGGCAACTGCGCTTAAATCAAGCATGGTCAGTACGCATGGAAAACTGGAAGCGCAATCAATCTCATTATCAAACGCAATTGGAGATGCTCAATCCCCAAAGAACGCTCGAGCGAGGTTATGCAGTAATCCTCAGTAAAGAGAAGGAGAAACTACATGCAGTGCGCAAGCCAAGCGAGCTTAATACTGAGCAGGGCTATCAGGTGCAATTAGCAGAGGGTCAGGCAGAGGTAAAGTTTTCAGAAGTAGTTCGAGGCTCATGAAATGCGCTTAGTAGACATACACAAAGATAAAGTTGACCTCAATCATTTGGTTGATTGTGTAACAAAATTACAACAGCCCATCACAATCATTGGTGGAAGTGCTAATGCGGTATTGCTTAGTCAAGAAAATTGGAATGGAATCCAAGAGACCTTATATTTAATGAAAACTCCAAGTATGCATAGGTCAATAAAACAAGGTATGGCAGAACCACTAGTTAAAAGTAAAAGGGTATTGAAGTTTTAAGAAAGTATTGCCAATACATCATTAGAAAATATTAGGCTCAATTTCTAAGCTCACACCAAACTCTTTACGCACTTTATCCTGAATACATTTAGCAAGACCTAAGATATCTTGCGCAGTGCCATTACCATGATTGACTAAGACCAGAGCTTGATTTTCATAAATTCCAACATTGCCCATGCGCTGACCTTTAAAGCCGCACTGATCGATGAGCCACCCAGCCGCGAGCTTGCGTTTACCGGGGGCATCTGGATAAGACACTAAGCCCGCATATTTTTTTAGAAGCGTCTGGTACTGTTCTTTGGGAATCACTGGGTTCTGAAAGAAGCTACCTGCATTGCCAATGACTTTAGGGTCAGGTAATTTATGTGTGCGTATTTTGCATACCGCTAGAAAGATATCTTCTGCGCTTGGATTGGTATTGCCTTCAAACTGTTTTGCTAAATCAGCGTAATGAATCTTGGCTTGCCAGGTTTTAGGTATTCTAAAGATGACCTTTGTCACGATAAAGCGTTGGGGGTGTTGCTTGAAGTAGCTATCACGATAAGCAAATTGGCATGCGTCTTTACTCAGGGTGACAAAGGTTGGCTTTTCTATATCAAACGCCTCAATGTGATCTATGTAATCGGCAATTTCAACACCATATGCCCCGATATTCTGAATCGGCGCGGCGCCAACTGTGCCAGGAATAAGAGCTAGGTTTTCTAGACCAGGCAAATTATTTTCTAAAGCCCAGGCAACAAAATCATGCCAATTCACTCCGCCACCAACTGCAACCACAGTAGCGTTTTGGTCGAAAGAGAGAATTTCCTGTCCGGCGATATTCATGAGCAAGGTAGCGCCAGGTAAGACTTTGGGCAAAATCACATTACTGCCACCTCCTAATACACGCCACGGCAGATTTTGTTCATTAATTTCCTTCATCACTCCAGCAATTTGCTCTGGGGCGGTAATTTCAAAAGCGATATCTGCTACAGCATCTAGACCAAAGGTATTGCGGTCCTTTAAACCCAAATTGAGCATCAATTTTGCTGGTGCAGGTGCATTGGGGGTGGAGTTCATGCCACAATCTTATTCGAATGTCTGCTAAATCCGCAGATAATTGCCAGAATAGTAATGAAATTACCCATCGCTCATAGAAATAGAGAAGGAGTTAGAAATGCCCTCATTTGATGTAGTTTGCGAACCAGATATGGTGGAGCTTAAAAATGCCATCGAGCAGTCCAATAAAGAAATCAGCAATCGCTTTGACTTTAAGGGCTCTGATAGCCGTGTAGAGCAAAAAGATGAATCACTCATTCTGTACGGTGATGATGACTTTAAGTTGGGTCAAGTGCGTGACGTACTTTTTGGCAAGATGGCCAAGCGTAATGTGGACGTGCGCTATCTCAAAGATGACAAAAAAGAGACTATCGGTAGTGATAAGCGCAAGCAAACCATGAAGATTCAAAAGGGTATTACTCAAGAGCTCGCTAAAAAAGTGGTGCGCATTATTAAAGATAGCAAGGTCAAAGTACAAGCCAGTATCCAAGGCGATGCCGTGCGCGTGACCGGTGGCAAGCGCGACGATTTACAAGAAACCATGGCTCTACTGAAAAAAGAAGTAACAGAAGCGCCATTGGGCTTTAATAATTTCCGTGACTAATGCGTCCTTAGCAATAGCCCTAGCAAGCCAAGAAGCCATTGAACGCTTTTGTGATGCTTGCTGGCTAGAAGATGGGCTGACACAGAACAGTCTGGCCGCATATCGCAGAGACTTATTGCTACTAGCACAGTGGCTCTATAAAAATCATTCCTCTGATCTGTATACGGTGACAGAAAAAGATCTCACTGCCTACATCGCGCACCGACGCGCAGATAAAGCCACTACTGCTAATCGACGCCTCACTGTCTTCAAACGTTTTTATCGCCATGCTCTGCGAATTAATTTAGTCAGGAGTGATCCATGTATTGGACTACGCGCTGCTAAGCAAGCACTGCGTTTTCCAAAAACTTTAAGCGAAGATCAAGTGACTGCATTACTCAATGCGCCTGATATTGAGACGCCTTTGGGGTTGCGTGATCGCACCATGTTAGAGCTGATGTATGCCAGTGGCTTACGTGTTTCTGAAATTGTTTCTCTTAAAACCGTCGCACTCGGTTTAAATGAAGGTGTTGTGAGGGTAGTAAACGGCAAGGGCGGCAAAGAGCGTCTCGTGCCTTTTGGTGGCGAAGCAGGGCAGTGGTTACGAAGATACCTTGCTGATGCTAGAGCACCATTGCTAGAGGGCAAAACAACCGATGCAGTATTTATTGGGCGCCATACTGGTACCGGATTAAGTAGGCAAGCGTTTTGGGCTTTAATTAAGCGCTATGCAACGGTTGCCAATATCCCGGTAGCTTTATCACCCCATACGCTAAGGCATGCCTTTGCTACCCATTTACTTAATCATGGGGCCGATTTAAGGGTAGTGCAGCTCCTTTTGGGGCATGCTGACATCTCTACCACTCAGATCTATACCCACGTGGCTAGAGAGCGCCTTAAATCGATTCACCAGCAGCACCATCCCCGTGGCTCATGAGTACAGATTCAAGTTAGCAATCACTGATTAACGAAAAGTGACTAAATAAGTGATTAAGATAGAGATATGACTTTTCACCCAAATGTATTGCTCATCCCCATTTCCTATCTCATAGGTTCTATCTCATTTGCAGTGGTAGTGAGTAAATGTATGCGTTTGCCAGATCCCCACACCTATGGTTCTGGCAATCCCGGAGCCACGAATGTATTGCGCACGGGTAATAAATTAGCAGCAGCACTCACCTTTATTGGCGATGCACTGAAGGGTTACTTTGCAGTGATGTTGGCAGGCATCATCTTGGGTGATCAATCCCTAACTTCGACACTGAGCTCTTGGGTCTTATGTGGCGTTGTGATAGTAGTATTTCTAGGGCACCTTTTTCCGATCTTTCATGGCTTTAGAGGTGGCAAAGGCGTTGCGACTGCCTGCGGCATTTTATTTGGTGTCAATGTTATTTTAGGAATAGCCACTTTAAGTACTTGGATTATCGTAGCAATATTTTTGCGCTACTCCTCTTTAGCGGCCTTAGCAGCAGCAGTCTTTGGCCCAATCTATTTTGTATTTTTGTTTGGCTATCAGCCGATGGGTATTGCACTCCTAGTGGTTTGCTTACTCCTCATTTGGCGTCACCGCAGTAATATTCGCAATCTCATGAACGGTACTGAGAGCCGTATTGGTTCTAAAAAAGACTCCAAACAGAAAGCACAGTAAAAACCATGACTATTGCTTATGCCTGCGTAATCTTGATGGGTTTATTTCCTTATGTGGCTGCTGGTATTGCCAAAAAAGGCTTTGAGAATTTTGATAACAGCATGCCAAGACAATGGCTTGCTCAGCAAACAGGATTTAGGGCCAGAGCTAATGCAGCCCAAGCCAATCTCTTTGAATCGCTCCCCCTCTTTTTTGCGGCAGTGATTATCGCCAGCATGAACAATGCGCCACAAGCTAGAGTCGACCTGCTTGCCATCGGTTTTGTATTGGCCCGCATCGCCTTTTTGGTTTGTTATCTTGCCAATTGGCCAACAAGCAGAACGATTGTTTGGGTCTTGGGGCTGGTTTGTGTAGTGAGTATCTTTTTTCAGATTTAACTGATTAATCACAATAAGCAAAATACGATTCAATAATACGAGATCACTAAGACACCATGCCAGCTAAAAAATTACCCGTGAAAAAAGTAGCCAGTAAAGTCACTAGCAAGACGGCTACTAAGAGTAGCAATCTAAAAGAAGATACTGGTACGCCTTTGTCAGTTGTGATTCGCCGCCGTATTGAAGCCCAAAAAGCCCGCTTTCATGCCAATGACAATATTGCTGCATTCATTAAACCAGGCGAGCTTGAGGGCTTAGTTGATGAAGTTGCGCAAAAAATGCAGGCGGTATTGGAGAGTTTAGTTATTGATACCAAGAGTGATCACAATACCAAAAATACTAGTCAGCGTGTCGCTAAGATGTTCGTAAAAGAAGTCTTTAATGGCCGCTATGTTGAGCAGCCCTCGCTTACAAAGTTTCCTAATATCAGTCGCCTCAATGAACTCATGATTATTGGCCCTATTACCGTGAGAAGCGCTTGTTCACATCACTTGTGCCCCATCATGGGCCGTATTTGGATTGGGGTCTTGCCCAGCAAAGAATCAGCCTTGATTGGCTTATCAAAGTACTCACGTCTCACGGAGTGGGTAATGTGTAGACCACAAATTCAGGAAGAGGCGGTAGTGGAGTTGGCCGATATGCTGGAGAAAAAAATTAAGCCAACAGGCGTGGCTATTGTGATGGAAGCAGATCACTTTTGTATGCAATGGCGTGGTGTAAAAGATCGTGACTCGAAAATGATCAATAGCGTGATGCGCGGCGCATTTTTGAAGGACCCCAATTTACGTCGTGAGTTTTTATCGCTACTAGAAAAACGTTAACTACTGTTATATGCAAGCATTCCTTCAGTTTAAAAAAGTAGGTGTATATGTTTGCGCATTGCTATTCATCGGTTTGATATTGGGTGCATGCGGTGGATTTCCAACTACCCATCCTGATCCTGCTAAAAATAATTCTGCAAACTATAAGAATGACTTCAAGGATTGTGCACAAGCGTATCCCGAGACTCCAGACGGTGTTTATCTCAAACACCGCATTGCTTGCTTGCAATTAAAGGGTTGGCGATAAGCGTAGATCTGCCTGAGAACAATTCTCAACTATATTTCTATATAAATCATTGGCTTACGTGTTCCCTAGCGGCATCAATTCATCTCCACTATGATCGATCTTAGTTTCTTAGAGATGTGGGTTACTTGCACATCATTTGCTTTTTATTTTTTGGAGAATGCATGAAAAATAGTCGTCGCCAATTTATGATTTTGTCCGCTGCTGGTGCTTGCACCTTGGCATTGAACGGTAAAGTTCAAGCTCAAGCAATGGTTGCTGAAACTGATCCACAAGCCAAAGCTTTACAGTATGTTGCCGTCTCTAAAGTCGCTGGCAAGTATTGCAATAATTGCGCTCTTTACCAAGGCAAAGCAGACTCTGCTGCGGGCGGATGCTCTTTGTTTGCTGGTAAGCAAGTAGCTGCTAAAGGCCATTGCAGTGCTTGGGCTAAGAAGGCTTAATAGCAAAAAGACTAGCTAAGGTATTCAGCATCTCAAGGGCTGATAGCTTTTAGCCTGATTGATTGCCTAGCCAAAAAAGCCACTCAGAAATTGAGTGGCTTTTTTATTGGTGCAAGTCCTACCCCAATAGACAACAGTAGAAATTTTGCTGTCTTAGAGAGACATAGTGGCTCATGGATTGGGCTATATTGGGAAAAATCTAGCGCTAGATGGCACTTTTGATCTTGCTAACCTGTTTTACGAGGATTTAGACGCTGATAAAGCGATAAAATCTAGGGTTAGTTGGTTTAAAACCGTAAAATTACACAATACATTCAAAAGGTTAGCTATTTGCTTATGACGCAAGTTTTGCCCGTAATTCTCTGTGGGGGGTCTGGAACTCGTCTCTGGCCGCTTTCCCGCTCAGGATTTCCAAAACAGTTTTTGGTACTTTCAGGCGACGGCTCAAATCAAAGTCTATTTCAGCAAGCCATTAGCCGTATTCATACGGTAGCAAATCAACATGTTTCATTGGGCAAGACCATCATTGTTACCAACGATGACCATCGCTTTTTAGCGATTGACCAGCTGCGTGAATTAAAGAACGACTCCAAAAAGACGGAGGCTACTTTATTACTGGAGCCTTCTGCCAGAAATACGGCCCCTGCACTGACTTTGGCTGCCCTTTATGCCCAGCAAGAGGGTGCAGATAAAAAGAGCGATCCGATTTTAGTAGTGACCCCTGCAGATCAAACCGTTACTAATCCTGCTGCATTTACTAAGGCTCTACAAGAAGCCATTCAGATTGCACAAGAGGGCGCGATTGCCATTTTAGGGATTACGCCGACTACTCCAGAAACAGGTTATGGCTACATCAAGGTGCAAGGCCAAGCTCCTGCTAATCAAGGTTTTACAGTCGAGCGCTTTGTAGAAAAACCAAATGAAGTAACTGCCAAGCAATACCTAGCTGAAGGCGGATACTTTTGGAATGGCGGTATGTTCGTACTTAAGGCGAGCGTTTGGTTAGCTGCCTTAAAAGAATATCGCCCTGATATTTTGGTGGCTACTGAAAAAGCCTGGCAAGCAAAAACAACGGATACCTCTGGTGATGCTGATTTCATTCGCCCCGCAAAAGAGCTATTTAATGCTATTCCAAGTGAGTCTATTGACTACGCCGTCATTGAAAAGTGCCCCGGCTCCCAATACCCCATCAAGATGGTTGAGTTAGACGTCGGCTGGAACGATCTTGGTGCGTGGGATGCGGTGTGGCAGGTAGGTGCGCAAGATAAAGAGGGTAACGTCACTGCTGGTGACACTTTGCTTACAAATACCAAAAATTCATTGGTGCATGCTAGTACGCGCTTAGTCAGTGCAGTAGGTGTAGAAAATCTGATCATTGTTGAGACGGCTGATGCCGTATTGGTTGCTGACCGTAAAAATAGCCAAGATGTGAAAAACATTGTGACGCAGTTGGCATCACAAAAGCGCGAAGAGAAAAATCTGCACCGCAAGGTATCCCGTCCTTGGGGTTGGTATGACAGCGTGGATGAGGGTGAGCGTTTTAAGGTAAAGCGTATTTCTGTAAAGCCGGGCGCAAGTTTGTCTTTACAAATGCATCGCCATCGTGCTGAGCACTGGATTGTGGTTAAGGGCACCGCTGAAATTACCAATGGTGATCAAGTCTTGCTGCTCACTGAAAACCAAAGTACTTATATTCCACAGGGCCAGACTCATCGCCTTGCAAATCCAGGTGAAATGCCCCTAGAAATTATTGAAGTGCAATCAGGCAGTTATTTGGGTGAAGATGACATTGTGCGTTTTGAAGATACTTACGGTAGAAGTTAAGTGTATTGTGAAGCGCGTATTACTAAATAGATTGTTTTAAAGAGAGACCCTATGAGTAAGCAAAAAGTCGCGTTAATTACCGGCATTACTGGTCAAGATGGTTCATATCTAGCCGAGTTCTTATTAGAAAAAGGCTATATCGTGCATGGCATCAAGCGCCGCGCATCCTCCTTTAATACTGAGCGCATTGATCATATCTACCAAGATCCGCATATCAATCACCCAGACTTGATTCTTCACTATGGCGATTTAACGGATACGAGCAATCTCGTTCGGATCATCAAGCAGTGCCAGCCTGATGAGATTTACAACTTGGGCGCACAAAGCCATGTGGCAGTTTCTTTTGAATCTCCTGAGTACACGGCTGATGTAGATGCCATGGGCCCACTGCGCATGCTGGAAGCAATCCGAATCCTCGGTTTAGAAAAGAAAACTCGCTTTTATCAAGCATCCACTTCTGAGCTCTACGGTTTAGTGCAAGAGATTCCACAAAAAGAAACCACTCCGTTTTACCCACGCAGTCCATATGCAGTAGCCAAGATGTACGCCTACTGGATTACGGTTAACTACCGTGAGGCTTATGGCATCTATGCCTGTAACGGCATTTTGTTCAATCATGAGTCTAAGCGTCGCGGTGAAACTTTTGTAACTCGTAAGGTGACGCGTGGCCTAGCCAATATTGCTCAAGGTCTTGAGAAATGTCTTTATATGGGCAATATCGATGCCTTGCGTGACTGGGGACATGCTAAGGACTATGTACGCATGCAGTGGCTCATGCTCCAGCAAGACAAACCAGAAGACTTTGTAATTGCCACTGGCGTGCAGTTCACTGTACGTGAATTTATTATCCGTAGCGCCAAGCAATTAGGCATCACATTGAAGTTTGAAGGATCCGCTGAGAATGAAAAAGCAATCGCGGCAAGCATTGATGGCGAAAAAGCCCCAGCCTTAAAAGTAGGTGATGTGGTTATGCAAATCGATCCACGCTACTACCGTCCTACTGAGGTGGAAACTCTCCTAGGCGATCCAACAAAAGCTAAAGAAAAACTCAGCTGGGTTCCAGAAATTACCCTTGATCAAATGATTGTTGAGATGGTAGCCAATGACTTAGATCAAGCCAAGCAGCATGCTTTATTACAAAAGCATGGTTACTCTGTAGCAGTTGGTAAAGAGAATTGAAGAAAATACAAAAGAGCGCCATTTAATGCCGATTGATTTAAATCAAAAGATTTATGTAGCAGGCCACCGGGGTATGGTGGGCTCTGCCATTGTGCGTAACCTGCAGGCTAAGGGCTACAGGAATATTGTCATGCGCACGCATACGCAGATGGATCTCACAGATCAAGCAGCAGTCAAAGCATTCTTTGAAAATGAAAAGCCCGAGCAAGTGTACTTGGCTGCAGCAAAGGTGGGGGGTATTTATGCAAATAATAATTTTCCAGCGGAATTTATTTACGATAATTTGATGGTGCAAAACAATGTTATACATCAGGCATTTAAGAATGGCGTCAAAAAACTACTTTTTTTAGGTTCGAGCTGTATCTATCCAAAGTTAGCGAAACAACCTATGAGTGAAGATGCTCTTCTAACTGGTGAGCTTGAGCCAACAAATGAGCCCTATGCTATTGCCAAAATAGCTGGCATTAAGCTCTGTGAAAGTTACAATCGTCAGTATGGTGAAAGTTGTGAAATTGACTATCGTTCAATAATGCCATCTAACCTTTACGGGCCGGGAGACAATTATCACCCAATAAATAGCCACGTTATTCCAGCACTAATTCGACGAATACACGAGGCGCTAGTGCATCGCTCTCAAGAGGTGGTAATTTGGGGTACTGGTAGCCCAAGACGTGAATTTTTATATGTCGATGATATGGCTGATGCAGCTACTTATGTTATGGGTTTAGATAAGACCCATCTTTACGCTAAGATAAAGCCTATGCAAAGCCATATTAACGTGGGTTTTGGAAGCGACATAACAATACACAATCTTGCGCATATGATTGCTGACGTAATCGGGTACAGCGGTAATATTGTGTTTGATAAGTCTATGCCTGATGGCGCCCCCCAAAAACTGATGGATACTACGTTGATACATGATTTAGGCTGGGAGCCTTCTATTGGGTTGGAGTCTGGTCTCACCAAGGCATATAAGGCTTATCTTAATCTATGAATGTGGAATTGAAATCACAAAAATCTAAAATAGATACCGCTTGCCTTGTTTTAGTCTCAATATTATTGGGAATCTGGGCAATCAAAGGAACGATAGCATTTAGGAACTTTCTTTTAGTTGTAGTTTTCTTAATTAGCGCTTTTATAATATCCAGAGAAAAAAATAGTTGTAGATCATTGAAAACATATCTACCAATTATTTCATTGTGCATGATGATTATATGGGTCGCAGCATACCCCATTATTTTTCATGATTTTGAGCTGACCAATATTAAAATTAATTCAAATTGGTTAAGGTGTATGGCCGCTATTTTAGTAGGGCTTGTAACTGCTAATTTGGCCATAAAGAATAAATATGGCTTCAGTATTTTGTTTGCGGGCATGAGTTTAAGTTTTGTAACTGTCTTTCTTCAATACATATTAAGAGTATTCTCTGTAAATAATATTATTGCCGTAGATTATTATGGCCCTTCATATATTTACCTAGCAAAAATTAATGCAGCTTTGTCTGGGGTTATGTTATTTTCGGTAGCTTTAGGTTCTTTGTGCACAAAAACAATAGGCTCTAATTTACTTTGGCCTATTAAATATCGTAACTACTTTTTAGGCTATTATGTCTCGCTAATTTTTATTATTATTTACTCTTTTGTATTCATATTTGATTCTAAGATTGGGGTGGGATTGTCACTCCTTATATCCTTTATAGCATTTCTCCTATTATTCTATGAAAAACATAGAAATTCCAACTATAAACCAGTGAATTTTTCATTAAAGCTTTCGTTGGCCGTTTTAATTTCGTGTTTAATTCTCGCTTTAGTACAAAGTACTTTCAATAAGACTTGGGAGACATTACCTGAAGATTTAAGAGTTGCAATTTTTGAATCTGGAGATAATGCTTGGATGAATCCCTCTGCAATTGAAAATTATCCAAAAACCTCTGACGGGGTAGTGGTAAGCCCTAATAACTATGAGAGATTTAAATGGGCAAAAGAAGGAGTTAAATTACTCATGGAGCATCCATTAGGAGTCGGTAGTTTGAATGGCCCATTTCACGAGTTGCTGCTCCTAAATAATCCGGAAATAAGTTTTTATAAAAATATTCCACCGTCAACCCATAGTTCATGGATAGAGTTTGGCTTAGGATATGGGCTCTTAGGTTTAATCTTTATGATTTTCCCTGCGATATTTCTTACATATTCTTTTATTGTAGACCGTAGTAGTATTCGATTTATTGGATTGCTTAATATAATTTCTTTATTTATGATCTATACGGTAGGAGAGTTGAGTAACGGCCATGCTTTAGAAATTTATTTTTTTTGGATTAGCTACTTGACGGGGATTTTGCAAAATTCTGATAAACACAATAGTTAAAGCAGTAGATGTAATATTATGAAAAAGGATTTTTTTTGATACATTTATGCAGATTATGTAGGTCCGATACTTCAAAAATATCAAGCTGTGGACCATATCCACGAGCTGCACAATATTACCCTCATCCCAATGAGTTTCAAGATGATGTAGGCGTATACCTCGAAATAATGCAATGTCTTTCATGTGGCTTAGTGCAGTTGAGCAATCCCCCTGTTAGCTACTATAAGGACGTAATTACTGCCGCATCTTTATCGCCAAGCGCACGGAATAAGAGGCTGGATGAGTTAACTCGCATTAGTAAAGAATGGCAACTAGATGGGGCTTCAGCACTAGAGATTGGATGTGGTTCTGGCGATATGGTTGGGGTTTTAGACGAGGTGGGGTTTGAAGCAACTGGAATTGAAAATTCCATTGATTTAGCTAAAGATGGCACTGATAAGGGATACAAATGTATTCAAAGCTATATCAGCGATTACATCCCAGAAAAAAAACATGATTTCTTTTTATGTTTAAATTATCTTGAGCATCAGCCAGACGTTAAGGATTTTTTATTTCACTTGCGCCGAGTAACTTCAGAATCAGCAATGGGATACGTAACAGTACCAAATTTAAAACATCTTATTGATAGCAATTGTATGTATGAATTTGTTGCTGATCATCTGAATTATTTTACTCAAGAAACTTTTGAATCAGCATTTGTCAGCAATGGTTTTGAAGTTATAAAAAGTGAACTTATAAACAATTCAAATGATATTTCCCTAATAGTGCGAAAGAGGGAGTATTTAAATATAGATCCTTTACATGAGTCTGTTAAAAAACTATGCGTAGAATTTTCTATGCTTGTAAAGAGCTTAAGGCATTCTGGAAAAAGAGTTGCAATTTGGGGCGCTGGGCACAGAACCTTGGCATTAATTGCGATATGTAAATCTATTGATATAGATTTTATTGTTGATTCAGCAAGCTTTAAGATTGGAAAATACTCGCCAATATCCCATCTAAAAATAGTAAGTCCAGAGCAATTTTCAACCTCTAATATAGATTCAGTTATTGTAATGGTACCAGGCATTTATCCAAATGAAGTAATCAAAAAAATTATTGAAATTAAGCCAGAAGTTGCAATATATAAACTGGTAGAAAATCAAATACTAGGACCAATAGATACAGTTAAGTATTAAAATAGGTAAATTATGTTAATTAGAGTCGCCGATTACGTAGCCCTAAGATGTGCACAAGATGGCATTTCAGAAGTTTTTATGGTTACCGGTGGAGGTGCTATGCATTTGAATGATGCATTCTCTAGAAATGAAAGCCTTAATGTATATTGCTTTCATCATGAGCAGGGCGCTGCAATTGCTGCAGAAGGCTATGCACGATTAAACAACAAGCCAGCCCTCGTGAATGTTACAACAGGCCCTGGGGGGATTAATGCTTTGAATGGTGTTTACGGTGCATATGTTGACTCTATCCCTATGCTCGTTGTTTCTGGTCAGGTGAAATCAGAAACTTACGCCAAGTTCTTTGATATTCCCTTGCGACAGTTAGGCGATCAAGAGGTGGATATTGTCTCAATGGCAATGCCGGTGGTGAAATATGCAAAGACCCTTGCTAATGCGCTTGAAATAGGTGATGTACTTGATAAGGCCCTATATCTTATGAAGCATGGCAGACCTGGGCCGGTGTGGATTGATATACCAATTGATTTTCAGGGTGCCCTAATTGATGCCGATACTTTGCCTAGATCAAGTGATTTGAAAGGTGAACTTTTAGCAGACCCAGGAATTTCAGACAATACAAGGCTTGAACTTACCAATTTAAATTCAACAGTGATTAAATCAGAAATAGATTTAGTCCTCATTGGTTTGAGAAAATCCAAAAGACCGGTTATTTTTGCGGGAACTGGCCTTAGGATTTCAGGTATGAGCAAGGAATTTCTTGAAATAGTTGAAATATTAAAGATTCCAGTTGTCACTGGCTGGAATGCCCATGACTTAATAAGCGCTGACAATGCTTACTTTGCTGGTAAGCCTGGAACAGTTGGAGACCGCTCAGGCAATTTCTGTATTCAAAATGCAGATTTCATTTTGATACTGGGGTGTCGATTAAATATTAGACAAATTAGCTATGCGTGGTGCAATTTTGCGCCAAGGGCATTTAAAGTAATGGTTGATGTCGATTATGCAGAGTTAAATAAACCAACCTTAAAAATAGATTTGAAAATTCATGCATGCTTGAAAAGCTTCATTCCTGAATTGAAAAAAATAATAATTGATATTGAGCCAAACTATAAACACAAAGAGTTTAGCGAGTGGTGTAAAGCGCGTGTAAAAAAATACGATGTACTAAATGAAATAAAATCGACAATTACTGAGAAAGTTAATCCATATAAATTTATGCGAAGGTTATTTGAGATTCTCCCTGAGAATTCTGTAGCAGTAGCTGGAAATGGTTCCGCATGCGTTATCGGCTTTCAGGCATCAAACTTAAAAAAGGAGCAAAGATTTTTCACTAATTCAGGAAGCGCATCAATGGGATATGACATTCCTGCATCAATAGGGGCGTCGATAGCCACAAATTTTGGAAGAATAATATGCTTGGCTGGGGACGGAAGTGTGATGATGAATATCCAAGAACTACAAACTATTTCTTATTATAAGCTTCCAGTTAAAGTAATTATATTAAATAATAATGGCTACCATTCAATCAGACAAACTCAAAAAAACTATTTCCCAGATAATTTCATAGGCACATGTTCAAGCGATGGGGTTTCTTTTCCAAATTTTCAGTCGCTGGGCGCAGCATTTGGTTTTCTGACAATGAAGTTAATCAATATTGATGCAATGGAAAGTCAGGAGTTTCGGAATGCTTTAGATTCCCTTGATCCATATATTATTGAGGTAGTTTTGGATGAATCACAAGAATTTAGCCCAAAGCTAGCATCAAAAAAATCACCAGATGGCTCCATGCAATCTCCATCACTCGAAAATATGGCACCATTCTTATCTGACGAGGAAATGCTGGCTAATAAACTTTCTTAATGTAAAGCTTCAATAGCAGTATTTTCCCAAATAATATTTTTGATATTATTAATAAAATATATTGATCCAGCCTTCGTTAGGTGGGAGTAGTCAGATGAAATATAATCCAAAGGTGTTGAACCTACAGTGGCGATGCAAACCTCATTTTTACATAGTGCGTTGATGGCAGAAATATAAATCGCTTTATTTTGTAATGAAATTATGGAAAACTCAGAATCAATTTCTTGTAGTTGAGCAGCGGGTAAATAAATATAATTTCCCTGATTCGGAATTTTATGAGTTTTTAAGTATTCTCTAAAAAGTTCTCTTTTGGGGCTACCATTCCAGCGGGGAACTGGGCCAATAATTATAATTTTTGCGTTTGGCATTTTTCCTCTAACTCTTTTGATTGACTCATCCAATTTAATGTAGAGTTCCCTTTTGGTCAGTGGGTATTCATGGTGCTCCCAAGCAGCATGAATAAGAATTACATTAGGCTGGATGGTTGCGAGCGTATCCAATATCCGTTCATTAGTTTGGTTGCACGACTGTCTATAGCCCAATCTAGGTAGGTTGAATAATGGTGGGCAAGCTGATTGGGTTAAATATGCGATACCAAACCCTTTTGTTTTTTCTAAGCATTGGAGGCCAGGATAAAGCGCTGCTGCGTGAGAATCCCCCCAAAGAGCTAATAGAGGTTTTTTTCTATCAATACAACTTTCATCATGATATCCATCATCTTGTTTTGCGCCATGACCTTGCAGAATTCCTAAAAAACATTCATTGTGTCTAAGATGATCAAGCAACTTAAAATCGGTTGGCTTTAAAGTTCTTAGGATTGGTAGAAATCTTTCCGGAAACCCATTGAAGAAAATAATACTAAATGAAAGGACTAAGATAGTGATCCAGCAGGACGAGCCATAGAATAAATTAGGCCGTGAAAGAGAAAGTTTTCTACAAGGATTTTCTACAAAAATATGAGTTAATACAGACAGGAGAATTATTAAGAAAAATATAGAAATAATTTCTATATTATCGGGCCTTGAGAAATCCTCGGTAAATGTTGAGTGGCTGAAAAAAAACAATCCATAGACTTAAAAATAACCAATGCCAGAGATAAATTGGATAGCTAATCTTTCCAATGCCAACCAAAATAGGATTGGAAAATATCCATTTGCTAAATAATGTATTGGAACCATAGTAAATTAATACACATGTAGCGAATACTGGAATAATTAGAAAATATTGTGTATTGGGATTTTTTCCATGTGCAATTAATATAAATAATATAATAACCAAGGTTGAAAGTAACATCATAAGTTCATTAGCAATACTTTTTCTCAATTGCAATGATCTTAATAGGCTCTCATCAGCACCTATGTTGCAACAGAATCTCTGCCGCATTAAAAAAGCAATTGCCCCAAATGAAAATTCCCATAATCTTGAAAATGGTGAGTAAAAAGAGAGTGAAATGTTAAATATATATAAATTGGACAAGAATCCAAGTATGATTAACAAAAAGATAGAGCTTAGATCAATCTTTTTTAATTTTTGGATATATACAAGTGCAGGAAATAAGCAATAAAACTGAAATTCAACACTTAGCGACCAAGTGTGAAGTAGAGGTCTTGTTTCTGGTGCAGAATTAAAGTAATCAAAAGAGTTTTGATAGCTAAAATTAGATAAAAAAATTATTGAGGTTATGCTATCTTTTGCGAAATTAATGAAATCTTCAGGTGGCGAGAAATAGAAACATAAAATCAATCCAGTCAGCACTACAACTAGTAGGCTTGGTAGAATGCGAGTTATTCTTCGATAAAAAAAATAAGCTACCGAGGCAGCATCTGTAAGGGGTCGAATATAGATGTTTTTTGTTATCAAATATCCTGAAATAACAAAAAAAATATCAACACCTATAAAGCCTCCTGGAAAAATAGTCGGAAAAAAGTGAAAGAAAACAACAGATAGAATTGCAAAGGCCCGAAGCCCATCTATATCTTGCCGATATTTTTTATTTTCTAGTGCCACTTGTAAAAAATTAGTTGAAACCGATTATTTGCCCAAAATACCTTCATCTCTTAATGTTTTTTCATTAGCAAAGACTTCCCATCCCTGTCTATTGAAACCCATGTTGTATTCTGGTAACGCTAATTCCATGCATTTAATGCATGTCGATACAGACTTTTTATGGGCATTAATTTCTTCTATTGAGCTTTCTAGATAGTTTTGTGCAACTATATTATTCTCTCGTTGAAAAACAGTACAGCAAACTGGTACAGACAGGTCCGCATTGATATTGACTTGATTTTCTCTAAAAGGGCAGGTGTCTTTCGGAAGCTTGAATTTTTTGGATGCTGCAACACCCTCGTCTATGGTAACAAGAAGGTTATCTTCTAATATAGTGGTCTGAAAATCTGGGTTGCCATCAAGGTGAGATATAACTCTCTCTAGGGGCATGACTAATGCATATGTTTCAGAAATGATAAAACCCAATTCCGAAGCTAAATCTCTGAACTTGTTAAGATTATCAGAACAATTATCTCTATATAGATGATAATTTATATCCACCAATGTTGTGCACTTATACTTATCGATCAAAAATTTCAATCTATACAAATTTGATTTAACTAGATTAATATCACCGCCTTGATGTGTGCTGTTATATGCCTTAGGGTAAAATCCAGATACTGAAATTTTTAAATAATCTGGATTTTTCTTGACTAAATCCTCAAGCCTATCTTGGAAGTTGATAGAAAGATTGCTTGATAAGGCAACTGCAATACCTTTGCTGTGTACATAAGAAACTATTTCATCCAGGTAGGGGTGAAGTAAAGGCTCCCCCCAACTGTAAAGGCTTATATGGGACACTGTTGGCGTCTCGTTAGTAATTTTATCGAGAACCTTTTTGAATGTATCCAATGTCATTGAACCTTTAGGTACATTATTTCCCTCAATACTATGGGGGCACGATCCACATTTTAGATTACAACTACTAAGAATGTCTATTGTGTAATAAGGGGAGGAATCATCCTGAAAGCTAATAACGGGTATTGACCCCAAATTCATTTTTATAAGTTGACTATTAATTTCGTCCTCTTTCAGTGAGACGGCAATCAATATAGCCAAGTTTGGAATATTTTCTTTGATAGTTTTAATCTCATCGGGAGTGTTAACTTTTAACCCTGAGACTTTCTTATCTTTAAAGGCTTTATCAGAATCAATAAAGCCAACTACAGATATATTTTGTTGTTTGAGTAGTCTGAGTGCTCCAAGGCCTGTCATTCTAGCCCCCCAGATCAAGACTGATTTATTTCTCAGTTTATCTATTGTAGTTTTCTTATTGCGCATTAGTTAATTTAATAAATAGTTGTAATTGATCCTCTGTCATTGTCTGACGATAAAACTTGGCCATTGATTGAATTGACTGATCAATAGGGGTAAAGTTGAAGTGACCAATTTCGTTAAAAAGTTTGCTGGGATCACCAGAATATTCTGGGTTCCGACCTGGATTTTTAATCAAAATAGGTTTTTTATTACACATTTCGATTTGAATGAGTTGAGCAATTTCACTTAAAAGAACTGGTTTGCCTGTGCAAAAATTATAATCAGAATGCATTAAGTTATCCAAATCAAGCAGTCTAGATATTATTCTGGTGAAATCTTTAACATGAATATAATCGAAAAACATATCGCGATTTAGTGCAATAGGTAGATCAGCAAGTGAGCGACATATGTTATTTGAAATAAATCTTCTAAGGTGATTTTCATAATCGCCGAATACTCCAAATAGTCTAAGATTTAAGACTTTTTTGTGGTCATGAGTGAGCAGCTCTTTAGCTATTAAATATTTAGCTAGTCCATAAGTATCGACAGGAATACTTTTTCCAAATAAAGTTTCAGGCATTTTTGGGGAATAATATCTCCCATCATATTCCGCACCGGAACCAATTTGAATTAATTTTTGAAAGAATTCTCGTCCATTAAAAATATTAAAAAACATTTTCAAGGAATTTTCAGTAGAAGATATATCAACTGCAGAATGTATGACTATTTCAGGATTTAATTTTTCTAGATACTCGAGACATTGTTCAGAGTCTAGAAGATTTAGCTCTATCCTATTTGGATTAAATAGTTCTAAACTGGTATTGTCCTTTAAATGGGCATATAAATTCTTTCCAATAAATCCAGTTGCACCAACTATTAAAACTTTTTTCTTATTATTTACCATGGAAACTAGTTTTGATGATTTCCCAATCACCTATCCATCTATTGTTCTTGAGATTTTCTAATTCATTTTGACCGCCTATGAGATTAATTACTGTTTCAGTATGGGGGTCCAAGTCCTCCTCTACGCATACCATTGGCGCTGAGCAAGATGCGCAAAAATTAATACATTTACGTTGCCCAGCAAGCATTGCTACTTGCAGCTCTTTAAGTGATTGGCCATTCCAAATATCGCTAACACTTTCAGTTTTAGCATTTCCAATGACTACTTTTCGAGGCCAATCTAATGTACAGGGACTTACAGTGCCATCGCAGTTGAATTGAAGATACATGAAAATGAATGGACATACATCTTTCCATAAATTGATTTTTTGGCCATACATGCCGGTCTCACCAACGGAGTTTTGTTTAGAGGACTGTGTTTCAGCCCATTGGGGTACGACCTTTTCAACAAAAATTTCGTCACAAATTGAGCCAAACGTATCAAAAAAGAATTTCTTTTCAGAATCTGACAGGACGAAAATTTGCTCTGAATCCTTTTTCAAGGCATGTGCCTGATCGGCGATCTTTACATATATCTTCAAATCACTTTTAAGTGCTGTCTTAATTTCATATAAGCTTTTCACACCATCAATAATCTCCTGAAAATTTTGCTTAACACCTGCAACCTCAAGGTACCTTTCATCAGATAGGCCCTCTAAGGAAATATTGATTCTTTGGAGGCCGGCCTCCACAAGACCCTTATTCATAATTGGTTCTAATTTAGATCCATTGGTAAACATTTCAATGATTTCTGCACTGTTACTTTTTCTAGCATAGTTGACCATTTCTACAACGTCAGGGTTCAGAGTTGGCTCCCCATGGTTGCCAATTTTTATCTTTTTAATTTTCTCTGGAAATTCAAGTAGATCATCGACAATTTTTTTGAATAAGGCAAGATCCATGAAGCCCCGCTTCAAATTTACTTTTTTCATACCCTCCATATCAGCTTGAAAACAAAAACTGCATTTGTAGTTACAAACACTTGATATATCTATATGAGCAGATATAGGGGTCTTAACAGGAACAAGATCTTGTAGGGGCTTTTTATCGGCTGAGTGTATTCTAGGTCTGATAACGGCATCTTGCTCGCTCATTTTATTCTCCATATTAGTTTAGCTTTGATTTAAAACTTTCCATCTGCTTTCTAACATCTCAATTCTTTTGTCATCTTCAGACATAATCATTCCATAGTAATCTCTTTTGTTTAAAAGCCATAGCAATTCAAAGTGAACCGCTAAAAGTAATCCTTTATCAATTTTTGATTCATTTGCAGCAGCACCCTTAAACATTATTTTTCGAGTTTCAAATCTTGTGAGGTGAAAGTGCTCTATTTTTTTTAGTGCTTCAACTGCATCTATTGATATTGCCCCACCTACTACTAGATCGAGTTTATACTTTTTAGTAGCTTTTGCAGTATCTATACACGCATCTGTAATTTCTTCACAATTAATATTATCCCTAGAAAGACCTAAAGATCCTGCAAAGTCAACACGTCCAAATACAACACCGTCAAGACCATTTTCCTTCGCCGCTAGTTCACACATCTCATTGATATGATTGAATCCAGTAATGGTTTCAATATTTACTAGAAAATCAGTGTCTTCTCTCTCTTCCTTTGTGTAAATTTTATTCTTTGCATCAATAAATTTACTTAATGAGTATGGCGTTTCGACCATTGGAGCAATAATAAACTCTACGCCAATTTGCTTACTTTCTATTAAATCTCGGATAGCTTCACAGCCACCAATTTTTAATCCAATACTCATATCTGCTTTTCGGGATATTTCTACCAGCCTTAATAACTCGTCGGTTCTGGTTCCCTCGGCCTCAAATTCTGCTTTAACTGCAACGGATCCATATTCAGCCTTCAGTTGCTTCAGAATTTCGAGCATCTTTCTTTCATGAGAATTCATATTATTCCTGGGTTTTTAGAAGTTTGCGTAATTGATTAATTGTATTTAAATTTGCATAAGTACTTGATTGGTCTACACCGTCATTGTAGCCTTTTCTGTGAAAAGCAAATGGCATCGCATGAGTTTTGCACAAATTCTGATCTATTAAACTATCGCCTATATACAAAACCTCTTTAGACTTCAGTTTAAGAATGTTTAGACAATGCTCAAGCACTATTGGATTAGGCTTTTTATAATTTAAATCTCCTCCAGCTACAACATAGCTAAAATATTTATCTATCCCAACATCTCGTAGTGATTTCATTGCCAAAGATCTAGGCTTATTTGTACATATCATCAGGGGATATTTTTTATGGAGAATTTTTAGGCAGTCTTTAACTTTATAGTACAGAAGACCTGGGCTGGTTTTACTTCTTAAATATCGCATTCTAAATTTTTTAAGTAACTCTTCAATTTCATATTTTTCATTCACTTTGAGTGAATAGCTTATTAACTCCTCTCCGCCGTAACTAATGTACGGAATAAATTCATTGGCTTGGAGGGTTGGCAACCCCTTTTCTATTCTCATTGCATTTAAGATAGCGCATACCAATTGTGAGCTATCTATAAGAGTACCGTCTAAGTCAAATATTAAAGCTGAAAATACCATTTATTTCAAATCTTCAAAATTGATGCGTTCCATCTCTATAACCAAAGGCCGATTTTTAACGTAAGTTTGAATTGATCCAATATATTCACCGAGAATGCCAATTGATATAAAAAGCAATCCAAATAAGAAGAACATTCCAATTATTAAAGGGGCTAATCCCATAGTAAAACTTGACCAATAAATTAGTTTCAGTATCAGAAAAGTAAAGCCAAATATAAAACTAAATCCAGCTATTAAATATCCAGCAATACTTGTAATTCTTATTGGTACTAATGAATAACTGATAATACCAAGCATCGCATTATCAAAGAGAGTATAAAAGTTATTGTTACTCTTCCCATGCTTTCGTACATCTTGTATGAATGGAATTGTTGTTGTAGGGTAGCCCAACTCACAAATCAAACCGCGAAAATAGGGATACGGATCATTTATTTCTATTAACTTGTCCAAGACTACCCTATCATAAATTCCAAAACCATTGGCATCATTAATCAGGCTTACATTTGCAATTTTTTGAACTAGTCTATAGTAAATTTTTCTACCAAAATGAACTAGTAGATTGGTATTGCTTTTTGGTTTTATCCCCAGCACTACTTTCCAGCCCATTTCCCACTTATTAATTAAGTCAACAATATATTCGGGCGGTTCTTGCATATCCGCGCTTATAAGGACGGATGCGGATCCTCGTGATTGAAGAAGCCCCCATGTTGGCGATCGAATATGACCAAAATTTCTAGTATTTAAAATCACTTTAACTCTGGAATCAGCCTTTGCTAGTTGCCTTAAAATTTCAGCTGTGTTGTCTATGCTGGCATTATCGATAAACAAAAACTCGAATGCGTAGCGCTCTAAATCTTTTGTGATTTTTGTAAATCGGCTATATATCTCACCGACATTTTCCTCTTCATTAAAGCAGGGAACTACGATAGATAGAAGCTTTTTATCAATTGAATTATTCATCTTCTTTTAATCAAAAGTTAAACCAAGATATTCTTCTATTGCTGAGGCTGTAAAATTAAGCATTTCATGGGTTAGTGATGGCTGCACCCCAATCCAAAAGGTGTTGTTCATCGCATAATCAGTATTTGTAAGTTCTGATGAAATTTTAAATGGAACTTCTTGCATGTATGGTTGGCGAACTAGATTTCCCGCAAAAAGAAGTCTCGTACCAATTTTTTTCTGATCTAAATAGGTTATGAGATCAAGCCTACTAACCGGACAATTTGGTTTTAGAGTGATTGGAAATCCGAACCATGAGGGGTCTGATTTTTCAGTTGCCTGCGGAAGCTGAAGAAATTCTACACATGATTGAAGTCTAGATTTTAGAAACATGAAGTTAGATTTTCTACTCTCAACAAATTTTTCTAGTTTATCAAGCTGTGCTAGTCCGCAGGCAGCTTGCATGTCTGTAATTTTTAGGTTGTAACCCATATGACTATAGGTATATTTGTGGTCATAACCGTATGGAAGGTCGCCAAGCTTCCAGCAAAATCTTTTGTTACACGTATTATCCCTACCAGGAGGGCAATAGCAGTCCCTCCCCCAATCTCTGAAGCTTTCAGCGATTTGGATTAATTCGGGGTTATTTGTAAAGACTCCCCCGCCCTCACCCATGGTTATGTGGTGCGCAGGATAAAAACTGAGAGTAGCTATGTCTCCAAATGTGCCTACATGCTTACCGTTGTATGTAGTGCCAAGTGCATCGCAACAATCCTCTACAAGCCACAATTTGTATTTTTTACATAGACTTGTTATTACATCCAAATCAAATGGATTGCCTAGGGAGTGGGCAATCATTACAGCCTTTGTTTTTGGCCCTATAGCTTCCTCTACAAGCCTGACATCAATATTATGAGTAAGGGGATCAATGTCAACAAAAACTGGAACGGCGCCAAATTGTGCAATAGGGTTAACTGTTGTTGGAAAACCTGCGGCAACAGTAATTACTTCATCCCCTTTTTTGATTGCTCTTGTGCCGAGTTTTGGTGATGTGAGTGTGGAAAATGCAACTAGGTTTGCAGAAGAGCCAGAATTTACCGTAATAAAATGCTTTACCCCAATAAATTTAGAAATTCTTTCTTGAAAAATTTTGTTGAATCTTCCACTCGTGAGCCACCCATCCAATGAGGCCTCAACCATATTTTTGATTTCAGCAGAATCTATTGTCTTCCCTGAGGGTGGCACTATGGTGGAGCCGGGAATAAATTGATTATTTTCGGAGAAGGAAAGCTCAACATATCTATCAACAAGAGTAAGAATTTCTAATTTTACTAATTCAGCGTTTGTATTGGACATATATCTTTAATTAACTTTAATATTTAGTGCTGCGGAGTAGGAGGCAATTTGAGTGAGCGTTATTTCACGCATATCTTTATTTAACTGATGGTCTTTGTACCAAGAAACTGTTGCAGTAAGAGCTTGATCTACGCTCCACAGAGGCGTCCATTCAATTAGCTCAAAAGCCTTTGTTGAATCAAGCTTTAGCATCTTTGACTCATGATTTTGTGGCTTGGGTGATATTGATGACCAATTGGCATTATCACCCCAAAGCTTAGTGAGCTTGTCCAATATATTACTTACGGTGAAATTTTGAGTACTTGGAGGGCCAAAATTCCATGCTCCAGAAAATTTGACGGGTTCATCAAACATAGACTCAATAAGGAGTAGATATCCAGCAAGCGGCTCTAAAACATGCTGCCAGGGTCTAGTGGCTTCAGGATGTCTTGAAGTAATGGTTTTACCATCAATAAACGATTTAATCGCATCCGGGATTAATCTATGAGCGGACCAGTCTCCGCCCCCAATCACATTGCCAGCTCGTGCAGAAGATATGCAGCAGTTAATTTCATTGGAATGCTTAAAAAATGAATGATAGTAAGCCTGCGTGATTAGTTCGGCACATGCCTTGCTACTGCTATAAGGATCAAGCCCTCCGAGAGGGTCCCCCTCCCTAAATCCCCAAATAGTTTCGTCATTCTGATAGCACTTGTCCGTAGTGATTACAAGCCCAGCTTTTGTGGTCGGGCATAATCTAATGCAATCTAAAACATGGGCAGTTCCTACAGCATTGGTTAGGTAAGTTTCAAGCGGAGCTTCGTAGGATTTAAGTACTAGGGGTTGAGCGGCCAAATGTATGACGATATCAGGATTGGAATCGTTAAATGCAGATTTAAGCGAAGAAAGATCTTGTATGTTTGCAAGCATTTCTCCTGTTAGGAGTTGTTTTATATTAGCGAGCGAATAAAGCGATGGATTCGTAATTGGAGCAAGTGAATAGCCATAAACTTTAGCACCAAGAGAGTGAAGCCATAAAGTAAGCCAAGCACCCTTAAATCCTGTGTGACCTGTAAGAAGTACAGACTTATCATTCCAAAATTGTGGGTTAATTGAGCGAGGCATGTAAAAAGAAATAAGATGATAAAAAAAATTAATATGACAAAAAATGTCATTTGGCTTTCTGCTGACAAGGTGATAAGAACAATGGTGGCATTGTTTATTTCTGCCGCCATTGCAAGAGAATTAGGCCCAAGTGAGTACGGATTACTCGCTTATGCTCTTACAATTATAGCAATATTGCAGGGTCTGGGCACGCTTGGTATGGATCAAATTATAATAAAGAAAATCGCGGAAGATAATTCAGACAAGGAGAAAGTAATAGTTAATGCAATTTTATTAAGATTAATATTTGGAATTATTTTGTATGCACTTACCATTCTGTGTTTTTACAATTCTATATATGAAAATCTATTTTTCTATACTGGAATTCTTTTGGTTTTTCAGTGTATTGATGTAATTGATTTATGGTGTCAAGGAATGAATAACGCAAGATTAATGGTAATGGTTAGATTATTCACATTAAGTATTATTAGTATATATAGAATTCATTTACTAGATAATGAATCTACTGTTGAACAATATGCATTATCATATTCTTATGAATACATATTAATATTATGTATTTCCTATTATATTTTTTATAAATACATAAGTAAAATAATTTATAAAAATATAAATATTAATATGTGCCTAAATTTGCTTGAACAGTCATGGCGTTATATACTAAGCGGAATTTTCATAAGTTTATATATGAAATTAGACCAAATTCTAATAAATCATTATTTAGGTAGCGCTGAACTAGCTAAATATTCTGTTGTTGTACCATTGGTAAGTTATATAAGTTATTTACCTGCCTTAATTAATATAATTTTATTGCCATATTTTTCTAAAATGCGAATAGAAAATTTTAATAAATATAAAATATTATTAAACTATACACAAAAATTATTAATAATTACGTCTATATGTGCGTATATATTTTTATATAGTTTATCTAATTTCCTTATCAATATTTTATACGGTAGCCAATATATTGATTCTGTAGAAATAATGCAAATATACGCATTTACATTAATACCCATATTTCTGGGAGTTGGACAAGGATTGTGGGCAGTAACAGAAAATAAATCTAAAGTAATTTTGATAAATAGTTTAGCAGGGCTTGTAAGCTCTTTAGTACTAAATTTAATACTCATACCACTATATGGAATCAAAGGCGCTGCAATTTCTACCGTTATTTCGTATTTTATTTCCGCGATTTTGATGAATTTAATAACGGCGCCGGAGTTCTTTAAAATCCAAATAGGATTTACTAAATGGAAACATTAAAAAAAATAATACTAAAATATGGACCACCAATCTTATCGGGAAGATTGTCTTTCTCCCAGGAGGGTGAGGATGCGGTTATATTCAAGGTATTAAATAGACGCAAAGGGGCTTATTTGGATATTGGCTGTAATCATCCATATAAAAATTCCAATACATATTTATTCTATAAAAGAGGATGGCAGGGAGTTTGTATTGATCCAGCACCTGGTACTAAAAAAATATTCAAAAAATATAGACCTAGGGATTTGGTATTTGAATGTGGGGCATCAAATGAAAATAAAATTTTAAAATTTACAATTTTTATAGAACCATTGATAAGCACATTTGATGAAGTAGAGGTTAGCAATAGATTAAAAGAGGGTTATAAAATTAGTCATGTAAGAGAAATTGAAGTGAGAAATATCAATGATATTTTAAATTCAATAAATTACACAAATTTTGATTTAATAAATATAGATGTGGAGGGTAAAGATTTCGAAATTCTAAAATCGATAAATTTAATTAAATATACACCCGATATAATAATTATAGAAGATTTATATTTTGATATTAAAAAAATTAAAGAAAACAAAATTAACATATATATGGAAAATAATAAATACCATTTCTATGGAAAAACAGGTAATTCTCTGATATATAGGAGATTATAAATTGAACGTACCTGTATTGTATATAGCCTACAATAGACCTGATTATGTTAGAGCTACACTACCTTCAGTAATAAGAAATGAGCCTAGAAAGCTATATATATCAGTAGATGGACCAAAAGATAGCGATGAAGATAGGGAACTGGTAATTGAGGTAATTAAAATTATTAAGGGAATTAATGGTAATTTTCCTATAGAAATAAAAATTGAAACCATTAATCACGGATGTAAAATAGGAGTTACAAAAGCGCTAGATTGGTTTTTTGAAAAGGAAGATTTAGGAATAATAATAGAGGATGATGTTTTAGTAAATAAAGAATTTTTCCAATTTACAGAATACATGCTTAATAACTATAAGAACGATAAGCAAGTTTTTGCAATATGTGGTTTTAATCCTGTAACAATTCTAGGTAATGATGACTTTCATTTTTCTGAAGTATTATCAGTATGGGGTTGGGCCAGCTGGAGAGATAGATGGTGTCAATATCGACGTGATATGAGAGGATGGCCATCAAATGAATTAAAGAAAATGATGCGTAGAAGGTTTGGAAAAATTACAGCGGATTACTATTCTAGTAACTTTGATCTAGTTAAAGAAAATAAAATAGATACTTGGGACTATCAACTTAGTTACACATTACTTATAAATGGTTTATTGTGTATTAAATCCAACAAAAATCTAGTAGAAAATATTGGAATATTTGGCGTACATGCAAGAGGAATAACATCTAATCAGAGAATTAAATATAATCCTTCACTACGTAATAAAAATTACATTAAAAAAAATATTAAGTATGGTAAGTTAAGAGATTATGCATATTATAAATTCAACTTAGAACCAATAATCTATAAATCAAAAATATATAATATAATTAATAAATTAAGAAAGCTTTTAAATAATGTATGATATCCCAATTTTATTTATTATTTATAAAAGGCGAAAAAAAACAGATTTAGTTTTTGATGAAATAAGGAAACTAAAGCCAAAAAAATTATATATTGCAGCAGACGGTCCAAAAAATTTAGAAGATATAGAGCTTTGTGAAGATACTAGAAGAGCTATAAAAATTGATTGGGAATGCGAGCTCAGGGAAAATATTTCTGACATTAATCTAGGCTGCAAACTAAGAATTAAAAGTGCAATAGATTGGGCATTTAAATACGAAGAGATGCTTGTAATATTGGAGGACGATTGTTTGCCGTCACCACAGTTTTTTCAATTTGTAAGTATTTTGCTAAAAAAGTACAAAAATTCTAATAGAGTTGCGCTGATCAGCGGTGCCAAGTTTAATGAACTTGAGTTTAAAACAAGTTATATCTTCTCCAATTTTGCGCATGTTTGGGGCTGGGCTACCTGGAGGAATGAATGGGAAAATTATTCTCTAAATGTAGAGCGATGGGAGTATTTTAAAAAAACAGAAAATTTTAAAAATATAATCATAGGTAAAAGTCAAATAAATTTTTGGGATCAAGTTTTCAATAAAATTAAAAATAATAAATTGGATACTTGGGATTATCAATTAAATTTGATGCTGTGGTTAAATAATCGAGTATCAATAATTCCTACAAAGAATTTGATAAAAAACATAGGATTTGGCTTAGACGCAACACATACAAAACGGTTTACAAATGATAGTAATAGAAATTTAGAAGAAATTACCTTTCCCCTAACTCATCCTGTCTTAATTCAAGTTGAAAGAGATAATGAACTCTATTCATCAAAATATATATTTAACTCTAGATTAGTATACAAAATCATTAATATACTTAAGTATTTATTAAATGAAAAAAAATAAGATATTAACAGTTATTGTACCTTCTTTTAATCAAGGTAAATATATTAATAACAATTTAAAAATATTAGAACAGTTTATAAATATCATAAATGTAATCATTATTGATGGAGGTTCAAGGGATGAAACGCTAGAAATTTTAGGAAATTATAAAAAATTTCTAGTAATTTATGGTGTAGATAAAAATCAGGTAAATGCTTTAAATATTGCATTAGAGTATGTAAATACTGAATGGGTTTGCTGGCAGAATAGTGATGATTTATACAATGAAAAAAATCTAGAAAATATTTTAGTGAATTTAGAGGTTGAAAATTCAGATATAGTAATAGGAAATTTAGGTGTTGTAGACAAGGATGGTCTTTTTTTATATGAAGTAAAGGTAACTCCACCTAGTTATGCAGTAACTAAATATGAGCAAGAGATACCATTTTTTAACCAGGCTTGTTTTTGGCGAACACAAATAAGTAAAAAATTAATAAAATTTGATGAAAGATACCAATACGTATTTGATGTTGATTATTTTTGGAGAATGTTAAGAATTACTAATAATATTAAAATTATAGATAAAATTATTAGTTATTTAAGACTTCATGAAGAAACTAAAACTTCAAACGGACAAATTTTCTTCAAAAAAGAAAAAATAAACTTATTTGGCATTAAAAATTATTATTTCAAAATTTATAAAATTAAAATAAATAAGCTTATTTACCACATAAAAAATAAAAACACATCTTACATAATAAAAAAATTAATAATAAAAAGATGAAAATATCAATTATAACTGTCACTTATAATTCAGAAAATAAAATATTAACTAATATTAAAAGTGTAAATGGCCAGAATTATAAAAATATAGAGCATATTTTTATTGATAAATTATCTACTGATAAAACATTATCCTTAATAGAAGAAAATTCAGAAGTAGAACATAAAATATTATCAGAGAACGATGAAGGAATATATGACGCTATGAATAAAGGTATTTTATTATCAAGTGGAGATATTGTAACATTTTTAAATTCAGATGATAAATATATACATAATAATTACATAGAGGTAATTGCAAAAGAGTTTTCTAGAAATCCTGATATTGATATTATTTTTACTAATATTATATATTTAACTAAAGGAAAATTTGCGAGAAGATATAGGGTGCCAGGTAATATTGAGAGATTACTAGATTACGGAGTCATACCCCCTCACCCAGGAATGAGTATAAGAAGAAATGTACATATTAGCTTAATATACGACCCAAATTTCAAAATAGCTTCTGATTTTAAATTCTTCTTACAAATAGTTAATTCAAAAATTAAATACAAAAAATTAGAAATATATAGCGTTGCAATGTCTCACGGAGGTATAAGTGATAATTTAAAAAATAAAATGTTGTTAAATAATGAAATGAAAAGAATTAATAATGATTTAAATAAAGAAAATTGGTCGCTAAAAATTTATTTGAGATTTTTTATTAAACTTTTTCAATTTATAAGAAAATCCTAGAGCTAACCACAAAAGTCCCTCTCTATAAAAAGAGCTATTTACCATTATATAAATAAATATGAATAAAGAAAATATATATAAAGGATAATTATATCTAAGGTTAATGAGACCATTAAAAAATATAAATATTATTATTAATGCAAGGGGTATACCAAAGTCACTAAATAACTGTATATATACGTTATGAGGGTGAGCATCTTTACTCATCCATAGATTTGAGACTTTCCAAAAGCTATTAAAACCAGACCCAAGTAGTAGATTTTCTTTAATAGAGTGAAATGCATCATTAAGCAAAAAGAGCCTTGGAACAATACTATTATTTTGTATTAAATTTTTTTGATAATTTGTACCTTCATATGAATTTCTATTAATAATTTCACTGTCATATTGATTGGAATTAAAATTTAGAGATCGATTTTTATTATCGAAAGAAAGGGCGCCATAATCGTTTGCTACACTCTTGATAGAATTATATATATTCCCATATTTGAAAATGAATTCTACATTTTTTGAATAAATAATTAAAGAAAAAATACTTAAAATTATCACAAGTTGAATAACTATCTTTTTTAAGCATGATCTAATTGTAATTATAAAAATTATTAAAGAAGAAAATAAAGCAATGAAAGTAAAACGATAGCCTAATAGAAAAACAGTATATATATTTAATGATAATAAAAATAAATAAAATAAATTATTATTTTTATAAAATTGACAATAAATTATTAATGAACATATAGCGCATAATATTGATATTCTACTGAATAAAAAATCACTTCCATAGAATAAAAATCTTGAAATTGTAACGGATGGGTAAAAAATTAAAATGATTAATAAAATAAAAGATAATAATGAAACATATTTTGATAATTTATAAAGAAATTTAACAGTAAAATTGCTATAACAAGCACCAAAAATATAAAAAGTAAAAGAAAAGAAATATAGATAAATTAAATTTATCAGGATATCTAAAGGTTCAAACCAATAGGTAAATACATTATAAATAATAAGTATAAAAAATAGAAATATAATTTTGAAATCTATATCAAATAATTTGTATTTATAAATAGAAAATATAGTGAATAAAGAGATATAGGATAGTATAATTACACTCAAATAACTTGAATTATAATTAAATACTCTATATAGTACCTCAACAATGATATTATAGAAGAATAAAAGTGCTAATGTGAATGTTAAGAATAATTTTGATGAAATATAAGGCATAAAATGGTTTGGTTTTTTTACATTATTGTAATTGTATCATTCTTTCTATTATCCATAGCTCAGGGATTATATAATATTGATCCTCATCATTGGGGTTTAATGTTGAGTAATGCTAATGATCTATTAAAAGGTAAATTACCCTATGAGTATATTTTTATACAATATGGCTTTTTAACTACAGTAATCCAAGCATTTTCTCTATGGATTTATTATAATTTAGTATCAATATTTATTATCACATGTTTTTTTTATTTTTGTGCCAATTTAATACTAATAAAAATAATTCATAAAGAAAATATTTTATATCGTTTTCAAATTTCTTTAATAATTATATTATTCTCTCCAATTGTATTATATCCGTGGTCAAATTATCTATCCTATTTTTTTATCATTTTTTCTTTATATTTATTTTATAAGGATACTTTAAATTATGATATTTTGGGTTCTTTTATTTTATCCTTGGGAGTATTGTGTAGAGAAAGTATATTTTTAAGTTCTTTATGTATAATTCTCACTGTTGTTATTTTAAGAATAATAAAAAGTAAACATAATATAAAATTTTCTTTTATTTATATTTTAAAAATATTATTAATGTATTTATTACCTATAATAATATTTATTTGTTATCTTGAATTTAATAATATAACGCAATATTGGATAATTTACTCCTATAAACTACCAAGAGTGTATATGCAAGAATTTTATATACATATGCATGGTTTTTATATATTTACAAAGTTATTAAGCACTATAATATCTGGATTTATTAATTTGGACATTAAATGGATTTTTATAGGATTAATCATTTCTCTAAATGTATATCTCTTGATTGATGAGATTGTCGGTTTTGTATTAACTAGGTCTATAAAAAATAAGTTTGTCATTCTAGTTTCTGTTTACTCTATAACACTACTTACATCGATGCTTCATTTAAGTGAAGTATTCAGATTTACTACAGGATCAATTATTGGTATTATTAATTTACATTATTTTTTAAATAAAAAACTTTATAATTTAAAAGTATATGTTAATTCATTTTTATCAATATCAATAGTATTTTTTTTGCTACAAGATTTTAGGAGAGATGATTCAAACCTTTATTTCCCAACAAAAACTAATTTACTAGAATCACATCCAGATATAAATATAGATATTTTTTCACATCAATTATGGAGTAAGGATACGAAAATATATTATGAGTATATATATAGTAGTTTAATTACATTAGGTAATAATTGTAAAGTAAAATATCATTTTAATGATACTAAAGATGCTTATATTCAGGTATTGAGCACATTCAAACAATTACAAATTGCTCCATTTGGAACAAATAATTCAAGTATTGATAAATTGAGGCAAGATCTTGATTATGATAATGCTATTAAATCTGGTGATATTATTGTAATTAGAAGTTTTCCTAGTAATGAATTTCCTGTGATTCCTGATGGTTATCTAATATATGCTAAGATTCCAGTACCTGTAATGTTCTGGATAGAGCAGGGATTTACACTTTATATTTTTGCCCCACATAATAATTGTTTAAACTAAAAATATGGATCTTTTGCCCCAACTTAAATCATTTGAATCTGTTTGGCATGGCGGCTACTATGAGGGAGATCCGCTTGATCCTCTTTCGGGTTCTAGTTATGGTGAGTATGGTTACATGAGTGTTCTTTATGCAACTTATTTATTTTGCATAAAGCCTTACATTAATAGTGAAACCATTGCTTTGGAAATTGGACCAGGGCGTGGAGCGTGGACAAAACCTCTTTTAGAAGCGAAAGAAGTGTGGACCCTGGATGCGCTTTCTGCAAATCACAATAAAATTTATGACTATTTAGGGCCTGTTAAAAATCTGAAATATATACAAGTTAATGACTATCTATGTAATGAGTTACCAGATAATTATTTTGATTATATGTTCTCATTTGGTTGCTTATGCCATGTACCAATTGATGGTGTAAAAAAATATATAGAAAATTTGCATAAAAAACTGAAGAAGGACGCTATTTGTTTTTGGATGATTTCTGATTATGATAAATATATAAATTGTGTTAATTCTACTAAATATAATAATAAATATAAAATTTTACAGAAAATTTTATTTAAATTTAATATTAAATATGATGTTAGTAAATTTTTTAAAAATAAATCATTTTTAGATATAGGAAATGAGGGGCCTGCAAAATGGACAAATTTAGAACTTAATAAAGTAATTGAGTTATTAATAGAAAATAAATATAAAATAATATCAAAAGATATTGGAGTGGTTCATAGGGACCCAATTATTATGTTTACAAAATAACATGGAATTACTTATATTTTTTTTATCTATTTCATTTATTTCGTTAACTGGATATTTTCTCACCTATAAAATTTTACTCTTTAATCATGATGATTTTAAATTAAGTACTAGTTTTTTTAATGGACTCTTTTTTATATTAGCTTTAACTAATATCTGTAAATTATTTGGAATTAGTTTTAGTGCAAGTGTAGTTATATTATTAATTTTACTATTCATCATTTTTATTTCCCAAATATATACTTTTGATTTAAAACAATTAAAGAAGTTTAATTCTTATAATATAATTATTTGTTTTACTGGATTTATCCTTTTAAATGGAATTTTCTGGATAACAAATAAAGAGGATCTTAGCGCATGGAGCTTTATTGGTAGCCTTCATTCGGTAAGGTATGTTTGGCTAATTGATTATATTCAGGCTTGCAATTACTATCCAACAATTGGTCAGAATTCTAGTCAGTCAATAATTGTAGCAATAATCCAAGAAATTTCTAAGACAAGTAGTTCTTATTTATATCTAAATTTATTATTATCAACCTCGATACTAATGTTAGTATTGTATCAGCTTCAATTAATAAAATATTATTGTGTTAAAGTCAATAATATAAGTACAGTATTAATTCTTCTTTTTGCAAACACAGGCCTATCATTTAGTCACATATTGGCTATCGATTCTGGCAGTCAGTTATCTATTGTTGGTTATACTGACACTATTCTAGGAATATTCTCGATATTTTATTTGATTCGTATTGTTTCATTATTTAAAGAATTAGAGTTTAATGTTCTAGCATTAATAGCTATAATTTTAATTGGTTTGAATACATATGCTCCACAAAATATAATAATTTTATTTATATTTTCATTATTTAAATATATATTTATTAAAGAACATAAATATAAATATTTAATTTTATTTCTTATTTTAATAATAATTCCTTTATCAACAATAAATGGTGGTATGTTAACAGTATATAAATATATAGAAAAAATTAATTATGAAGGATTAATGGTTATTGGGAACTCAGGCCAGAAATTACATATTGGATTTGAAATAGGATCACCATTTTTTGTAGGCGATTTGAATAAATGGGTTCAAGGATGGAAGGTAAGCTCTGTAAAAATTATTGAATTAATTTCCAGTAAAAGTTATTCACTGTTATTTTGGGAATTAGAAAATTTTATTATCAACTTTATTAGAATATACACCCTAGGTATAGTAGTATTATATTTAGTAATTAATAATATAAAAAAATGTGTGCCTCTTCAGGATGAATTTATTTTTAATTTAAAATTAATAATAGCAGGTTCTCTATTATTAATTTTATTTCCTATTTCCTTAATTAATTTAAATGGTTTCAAATGGGAATTAAGTAGATTTGCGATACCATATATTTATATAAGTACGTTTATGTTTGCAATAATATTAAATAACATACTATTGAATTATAAATTAAAAGTACTTATATTAGTTATCGTTATATTTGGTCCATTATTTAGTTATAATAATTATTTATACTATAATATAAAAAACTTATATAAATTTAATGAATATAGTGTAAGAAATTATAATATATTAATAGGTAAAATGAAATTATTGGAAAATTTTGATACAACTAAATGCTTTAAAAATTAAATTTAGTAGTTTTATAAGGATTAATATATTAATATTATTATTAATATTAATATATTGTTTTATTGTTAATTTTCAAATTAATGATTATGTTGTACCAGATTACGAATTATATTATGAGTATGGAAAAAGTGATCTTAAAGTTATAGACGGGTTTTCCCCACATTTTTTATTTCTATCAAAATATTTATTTATTTATTTTGATTACTATAAATATTTTATACCTACATTATTTATTGCCTCGCTTTTATTTTATTCTATTTTATTAAGAATTTTAATTAAAAATAGAATATTAACTTTCTTAAATTTAATATTTCAATTTTCTTTAGGTTACTATTATTATTTCAATGGAAAGTTTTTTTATGAATTTCCGTTTATTATATTTTTCTTTAATTTATCTATTTTAGGTATATTTTTAAGTTGTAAATATAAATTATCCTTTTTGCAGTATTTATTTTTTATCGTTTTGGGATATTCAGCATCTTGGAAAACCCATGCAGTATTTCCAATTTTGGGCTTTATTTTTTTATATTTATTATTTTTAAAAAATAATAAATATAATTTTAATTTATATTACATTAGTAAATTATTTATTTGTATTATTATTGGGTATTTGATAGGACTTTATTACTTTTTTATCCATCCCTTAGATGCACTAAATGGATTAAGGGGCTATAAGGCAGAAAGCGACCTTTTCTTTAGTCTATTAAGTAATAATAGATATTTATGGGATCATGTAAATAACTACTCATTTAATAATGGAATTCTTAATATTATTTCATTTTCTATTTTATGTTTTTATTTACCTTTATTTGTAATTGATAGATATAAGATAATTATATTCAATCTACTATATGTATCAATATTTTTTTATTTAAGCGCAAATTATACTTATGGCTTTATATGGCAATTTTTCCCTTTTGCTATGTATTTTCCATTATTATTATTATATATTTCAGTACAACCTGGTATTTATAATAAAAAGTTCTCATATTCTTTATTTTTTTTAGTAGGATTTCAATTCATAAATAATTTTCTATTTTACATTCCATTAGAATTTAAAGACAATATTTTATCTAAAAAAGCTATATTTAATAGCGTTAGGTATTCAACTCAAGCTTATGATATGGCCTCTGAAATTATTAAAGAAAATGGTAAAAAATATAAGCTAGAATTTACTCTGAAGCGCTCTAAAATTCTGCAAGGCTTTGTTAGTCCTCTTGTCGAAGGCGATGGTAGATGGTCTGTTTTACTTGAAAACCAATGTCAAAGCCCTTGCAAACCTGACTATGTTATTATAATAGAGCCCATAGACCTTCTTGGGGTTTCTATCTACAAAACAAGCCAAATGGATAATTTTTCTCTTGCGGGAAAATTGAGAGTTGGATTCTTAAAAACTAATATGAATAAAAAATGAAAGTTGTGATACTAGCAGGAGGTTTTGGCACAAGATTAAGTGAGGAAACTATTGATAAGCCTAAACCAATGGTAGAAATAGGTGGTAAACCAATTTTGTGGCATATCATGAAAATTTATTCTGCTCACGGACTCAATGATTTCATTATTTGCTGCGGTTATAAGGGTTACTTAATTAAAGAATATTTTGCCAATTATTCTTTGCACCAGTCTGACGTAACCTTTGACATGCGTAATGATAAATTAGAGATACATCACAAAAGGTCAGAGCCCTGGAAAGTTAGCCTGATTGATACTGGTGACGGTACTATGACTGGTGGTAGATTAAAGCGCATTCAGAGTTATTTAGGAGACTCTCCATTTTGTTTTACATATGGAGACGGTGTATCCGATGTAAATATATCTGACCTAATTATGTTTCATAATGATCATTCTAAGATCCTCACATTAACTGCTACGCGCCCACCGGGTAGATTTGGAGCACTAGAAATTAGTGACGGCCAAATTTCTAAATTTACAGAAAAACCAAGTGGCGACGGACACTACATCAATGGTGGATTTATGGTGGCAAATCCTGAGATATTTAATTTTATTGAAGGAGATACAACTGTTTTTGAGGATGCCCCAATGAAAAATTTAGCATCAAAACAGCAGCTGATGGCATATAAGCATGATGGATTTTGGCAGGCGATGGATACATTAAGAGATAAAAATAATCTTGAATACTTATGTCAAAACAATAACGCCCCTTGGATTAAATGGTAGGTAATTATTTCAATGAAAATATTGATAACGGGCGGTAGTGGTTATCTAGGAACAAACATTCTTGATAGATTTAAGAACCATACTACAGAGTTTATTGTTCCTGTAAGGCAGATTAAAAATGTACAAAAAGATTTTTTAAACACTAAAAACTTTCACATTTATCATTATCGGGATGTAAGTGATTTTGAGAGGGTTATGGTGGAACATGAACCAGAATTCATCATTCATTGCGCTTGTGACTATGGAAAAAATTCTCATTTAGCAAATATTATTGAATCAAATATATCATTTGGTAGTTTAATCACTGAAAGTATTATTAATAATAGGTTGAACACGACTTTTATCAACATAAACTCTGCTATACAAACAGAAAACTCACACTACTCAATTACAAAAAAACAATTTTCTGATTTTCTTAAAGACTTTTCTTGTAAACATCCAAGTATACGCATTGTAGATTTATTCTTAAACAACTTATATGGTGGAATTAAGGATAAAAGTATTGTTAAAAAAATTACATGTGCAATATTATCTAACAACAATAAATTTTTTATAAACTCAGGAATTCATGTGCGTGATTTTATTGAGATATCCGACTTCCTCAATATTATTGAAAAGTTACTGAGTATTGATATAAAAATTTTGCCGGCTTACAGCAGATTTAAAATTGAAAGTGGAGAAAAATTCTCAATAGCTCAGTTGGTTAAAATGGTTGAGAATAATTTAAGCATGAATAAAAATATCATAATAAAACAAGGAATTAAAAATTATCAAAATTTAGGCTCTGAAATAAAAGATATTTCAGAATTATTGGGGGAAATAAATTATTCCAAAATAGAGAATAATATTAAATTAATGAAAATATGAAAATAATAATTACTGGAGGTTGTGGATTTTTAGGAAGTAATTTAGCAAGGAAATCTATTGAAGACGGAATGGATGTTCTTATTATAGATAACCTCTCTAGAAATGGCTCAAAATTAAATTTATCTTGGCTAAGATCTTTGGGAGATTTTAAATTTCACCAGTTTGATATTTCAAATAGCTTAAAAATTGAGGAAATCGTTAAATTATTTAAACCAGACATCATTTATCACCTGGCCGGCCAAGTTGCCATGACTAGTTCAATTGTGGATCCTCTCTCCGACTTGAATACCAATGTTATTGGTACTTTCAATATATTAGAGTCTTTAAGAAAATACTCAAAAGATACGATCCTAATCTATTCATCAACAAATAAGGTATATGGAGACTTGTTTCAGTTTAAGTATTTAGAAAGTGACACTCGATATATGTGTGAAGAACATCCAGAGGGTTTTAGTGAGGATGTTGGTCTTAACTTTCATTCCCCATATGGGTGCTCTAAAGGGGCAGCAGATCAATATATTCTCGACTATTCAAGAATTTTTGGAATCAGGGCTGTTGTATTCAGGCACTCCTCTATGTATGGATGTAGACAGTTTTCAACGGAACATCAAGGGTGGATTGGTTGGTTCATTTATCAGGCAGTTAGATATAAAAACAAGCAAATTGATAGTATTTTAATTTCCGGCAATGGTAAGCAGGTGAGAGATTTGCTTCATTCAGAAGATATGATTAGCTTATATTTAAGTGCAATAAATAATATAGATAAAGCAAGCGGAGAAGCATTCAATATTGGAGGCGGATATAGAAATAGCCTATCAATTATTGAATTATTCAATTGGCTTGAAAATTACATGAACATATCGATTAAATATACAAACAATGGAGCCAGAATTAGTGATCAGTTAGTTTTTATCGCAAATCTTAAAAAAGCTAAATTATTACTTAACTGGGAGCCGTTAATGAGCAAAGAAGAAGGCTTAATAAAAATGGTAAATTGGGTATCAAAAAATTGAAACCTTTAGTTAGTATTTTAATACCAGTTTACAACAGGGTATCACTTATAGAAGAAACAATTTGTTCCGCGATGAATCAAAATTATGAAAATTTAGAGATCATAATTTCCGATAATAATAGTACAGATGGAACGGCTGAAAAATGCTATGAAATATCAAAGACTCATAAAAATATAAAATTTTTTCAAAATAAAGATAATTTAGGACCTGTTGCAAACTGGCAAAAATGTACAGATGAAGCATCCGGGATGTACTCAAAAATATTGTTTAGCGATGATTTATTGTTACCTAACTGTATTGAACAAATGGTATCTGCTATCGCTGATCAAAAAGTTGGGCTCGTTTTTTCATCCGTGCTAATAGGCAAAAATTTAAATAATTGCAAAATTTATTACAAAAATAAATTCAATTTATTAAATGCTGATATTTATCCATCGCTAGTATTGTTGGGTAAAGCCCCTGTAAGTCCTGGAGGAATACTGATTAGAACAGATGACTTAAGAGCAAATTTAATTTATGAATTACCTAATGAGAAAAGATACCAGTATAAGAGTCACGGAGCTGGTCCTGATTTACTAATTTCTTTATTAACTATTAAAAAATATGAAAAAATTAGATATATAGATGATTGTTTAATTTTCTTTAGAAAACACCCTAATTCAATAACCATCATGAATCAAGAAAATTTGATTCATGATGGTTACGATTCTATTTGGGAGCTCTATTTCAAAAGCTTCTCTGATCTAAAAAAAATAAATTCATATTTTTCTTTTAATTTATTTAAAAAAATATTAAGAATTAATAGAATTGGTCGTAAAAAAGTACAGAATTACTATGATCATACAGGGCTGAATATCTTAAATTTTTTGAAATATCTTTCCTTACATGCCATAAGCTTAATTTTAATAGGTAGAATTAATATATAAAATATGAAAATATTAATTACAGGGGGATTAGGATATATTGGCAGTCATATTGCCATAGAGCTTCTTAGAACAGGATCCAATGTAATCATAGTTGATAACTTATCAAATTCTAATATTGCTACTTTAGAAAATATAATAAATTTATCAAAAGTAAAAGTTCCTTTTTACAATGTAGACCTAAGGCATTATGATTATTTGAAAAAAATATTTGAATTTCATCCATTCGATGCAGTAATACATTTAGGTGATAAAAAATCGGCACCTGAGTCGATAGTAAGCCCGCTCGAGTACTACGATAATAATATAAATTCTGTATTGAATTTATTGAATTTAATGCGAATTCATGAAGTTAAAAAACTAATATATAGCAGTAGTGCGGCGGTATACGGCAATCCTCAGTACCTGCCAATTGATGAGGATCATCCCAAGGCCTGTCTAAGTCCATATGCAGAAACTAAATTAGCCTCGGAGCAGATAATACGAAATGCCGTTAGATCTGGCTCAATTGAATCTGCAATTTGTCTTAGATATTTCAATCCGATTGGTTATGTTAATAATATCTCAATGCAAGTTGAATTGAATAAACCTTACGCTTCATTTTTCAATATAGTAATTAATTCCTTGTTAAAGAAATCAATAGTTTCAGTATATGGAACTAACTACAATACCAAGGATGGATCCCCTATGAGGGACTTCATAGATATTAGAGATTTAGTTTCAGGACATTTATATGCATTAAAGTGGATTATGCAAAATGCCGAGTTTGATGTTTTAAATATAGGCACAGGTGAAGGTAAAACATTATTAGAAATACTCGAATTATTTCATAGGCTAGAGAAGACTTCGGTTAAATGGAATACTGTAGAAAAAAGGGTTGGTGATATTGGCTGCTCTGTTGCATCGGTAGAAAAGGCAAATAAGAATTTATTGTGGAAATCGAAATTTACTATTGACCAGTCAATTTTTGAAATTTGCAAAATTATTGGTTTTTTAAAAAAATAATATATGCGTAATCTTATTAAAAAATTTCCAAATTTTTATGGAGCCCTTAAGGCTGCTTCCCTATTTTTTAAGGGAGTGGAGGTATTGCCGGGAGAAAAGTCGCATTCAAAGAGAGTGCTAATTTGTTATTTAACAAGCCCGATTAAATCACGTGCTAAATTACATCATTCAAATCACCATGAGATTAATGGCATGGCTGATATTCTAAAAAAACATAAATTCTCTGTCTCATTAATAGATTACAACTCCGAAAAAAGAATCAATTACCATCACTATGATTTGATAATTGGATTTGGCCCATCATTTGTTAGGTCATTTAGGGACGGTGAATTTAAAGGTAAGAGGATCCTGTACCTCACTGGCGCTAATAGTAACTACACGAACGCCATAGAGGCTAAAAGAATAAAAGAAGCCAACTTAAAAAATAATTCAAATATTTTACCTAGAAGGGAGGCTTATTGGCCTTGGATGTACTCAGCAATCAATGCAAGCTCGATTATGCTTATAGGTAATAGCTGGACAAAAAATACCTATAAGGAAATTCCTAATAGGATTTACACTCTTCCGGTTCCGTATCTAAAAAATCTTCAAGCGGCATCTAATTTGCGAAGTATAGAGAAAGCTAAAAAAAATTACTGCTGGTTTGGGAGTACTGGCGCTATTCATAAAGGACTAGACATTGCTATTGAGGCTTTTGAGCTTATTGGTGAGGATTTCACTTTATCAATTTATGGTTCTGTGGGGCTGGAAGTTGACTTTATGTTGGCATACGGAGAGCGTATAAAGAGGGCTAAAAATATTTCACTCCATGGATTTATAGAGGTATCGTCTGAATCTATGAAGAAAGTAGCATCTGAGAATATGTTCGTTATCTTCCCATCCTGCTCAGAGGGTACTTCAAGTTCCGTAATAACTTGCATGACCGCAGGACTTATCCCAATAATAACGAAAGAATGCGGAATAGACTTAGCGGAGGAAAATACGTTAGAGATTCAAACACTATCAGTAGAATCTATTATTCACTCCGTGCATAAATCAAGCAAGCTTTCAGTTAAGGAGCTTGAGCTTATGTCTTTAAATGCTATTAAATACGCCACTACTAGGCATTCAATTCATGCATTTAAAGAATCATTTGAAGTTTTTTTATTTAAAAGTCTTATAACTGAGTGCAGGATTTGAGTAAGAAAATTCTAATACAGGTTTCCCAATATTACTGGCCGCAAAGAGGGGGACAAGAGCAAATAATAGACTATATTTGCAAATATGCTGAGAATAGTGGCAGATTATCATTGGTAATCCAGCCATTCACACTAGGATTTCTAAGGTTATCTAACTACAGAAAGTATAGTGTAGCAAGTGGAACCTATATAATTCCATTAATTGGTTTTTTCACTCCAGTATTATTTATTGAAAAGATATACAAAATTATTTTACATAAAAATTTATTATCAAATGATTTACATAACTATCTTTCAGAAATTTCATTCTCGTGCAGCTTGTATGTAATGAGACTTTTTTTAAAAATATTTAATTCAAAGTCGATCATAATATTTCACTATCACACCAATCAGTTATATCTAAATCCAATAAACTCAATTATTTTTAGTCATGGTATCGATTGGAGCAGGCCAGCTAAAATTAGATCTGATATTTATAAAATAAAAAATTTAAAAAAGGTATTAATAAATAATAAATACTCTAAGATCATAGCAAATGATAATGATTTCTTAAGATATATAGATAATCTAGGGCCTCAAAAATATTTATCAGAAAAATGTAAGTTGATTATTAATCCTGTAGATACAAAAATCTTTTTCAGAGCTGAAGGCTTCCAAAATAAATTAGAATTAAAAAAGATTGTAATGATAAGAAATATAAGAAAAGATAGGGGTATTCTTGAGGGAATAGAGGCATTCAAAATATTTAATAAAAATAAAAAAGATTGGATCTTAGATATATATGGATATTTTAATTTATCTGATCTTTACTATAACTCATGTGTGATGGCGGCGGGAGCAGATTTGGGTTCATCAATTTTCTTTAAGGGTCCGGTCAATCATAGTTCGGTTCCGGATATTCTAAATATGACAACAATTTCGATGGTTCCATCAATAGCTATGGAAGGATCTTCATTGTCAGCACTTGAAGCAATGGCAAGTGGGGTAGTTTGTGTTTCAACCAATGTTGGTGGATTAGCTGATTTACCAACAATTAAGGCAATTTCAATCGAACCCCTTGATATAGCCGAAGCACTATTCTTTGCTGTAGATAATTACAGTAAAGTACAAAATTCTCAGTATCTATATACTACTAGTCATTTTTCACTCTCAAGATGGCATAGGCAATTTGAGGAAGTTATATTAGAAATTGAAAAATAAAAAATATGTAGTTTTAATAGCTATTGGTACTAGACCAGAGGCTATTAAAATGATACCTCTTATAAATTTACTATCAAATGATTCACGATTTGACTTACAAGTTTTGGTCTCAGGTCAGCATGTAGAATTAATTAATGGTGTCTTAAATACATTTAGCTTGGTTCCGGATTTTAATCTGGGGGCCATGAATCAAGGCTCGTCCCTTGTGAAATTATCATCTGTGATATCATCAAAAATTGATGATATCTTTCTATTAATGCGACCCGATATCGTGATTGTTCATGGGGATACCGCAACAACATTTGCAGTTTCTATAGCTTCGTTTCTTAATAAAATTCCCGTTGCACATGTTGAAGCAGGGTTACGAACTGGTAATATAAATTCACCTTGGCCTGAGGAGGCTAACAGAAGATTGGTAGCCGTAATCGCTAGCTTGCATTTTGCACCAACTACAGGTGCTCAACTTAATTTGATCGCTGAAGGGGTTAACTCTAAAGATATTTACGTTACAGGAAATACTGCTGTAGATGCTGTTTTAAATGCAATAAGCGTCATTAACAGCTCCAGTGAAATTACAGCAAGCATTAGAAGTTATTTTAAATTTTTAGATTTTTCGAAGTCTATTATTTTAGTTACTGGACATCGTCGAGATAATATTCAAGATGGTTTCCTTGCCATTTGTCAAGCGCTTAAAAGAATTAGTATTGACCATACTGATATAAGCATTGTTTTTCCTCTTCATTTAAATCCACAGGTGAGGGCTCAAATTATAAAACTCTTGGGGGATTGCAATAATATTCATTTGATTGAGCCACTCGAATATCTTCATTTTATTTATTTGCTTGATAAAGCTATTTTAGTTCTAACTGATTCTGGGGGAATTCAAGAGGAAGCACCAAGCTTGAATAAGAAAGTTTTCATAATGAGAGATTCTACTGAGAGGCCCGAAGGTATATGCGCGGGTTATTTAGAGGTTGTGGGAGTTGATGAAGAAAACATAGTCAATAGGGTCACAGATTTTATAAAGAACCAGAGACATTTATCAGCCCGAGTTTCGACTTGTAACCCTTATGGAGATGGCTTATCCTCGCAAAGAATTGTGGCTCACATTTATGATTTCCTGTTCGAAAGGATACCGTTTTGAATAACTTTTATAATGAATATTTTCTCAATAGGGCCCCATCAAAATTAGGAATATTGTTCAAGTATTTCCACAATAAACGAATGCTTAATCATGCGTTAAATAAGGGCTTTATAAAAAGTGGATTAATACTTGAAATTGGTATCGGCCATGTTGATTTACCAAGACTTTTAATAGATTATGGGTTTACATACTATGGACTAGATTCCAGTCCTATGGTGGTGGATAATGCGCAACGATTAAACTTAAATATTTTTTTGGGTTGTGCAAATGCTATCCCTCGGCAAATACCTTTAGTCGATGCTATTTGGATGTCTCACGTATTGGAGCATTCGGAAAATTGGAAGAGCGCCCGAGAGAGTATTGAATCCGTCTATTCACAACTATTAAGCGGTGGAACATTAATAATAATATCTCCAGAAATCCTCTCATGGAGGCATGAATTTTTCTCATGTGACTGGTCCCATGGTTATCCAACAAGTAAGGAAAATATCTGCCAACTTTTAAGGGAGTGTAAGTTCGAAATCATATACAGCAATACTCATTCTTTAGGATGCTTTAATCCAATATTTAAATACATTTACAGTATTATTATCAAATTAATACCATGGTCTGTATTGCGTTGGATTTCAACAATATTAACAGGGAGAGATTTTATCACTGGGTATTTGCATTTACTTGGCTACGAGTCAACTATGGTTATAGCAAGAAAGTAAATTCGAAGCTACTTTAGTTGTAAAAATCATAATGATGCAGTATAAATTTTTATTTTCAAACAAGAATTTTTTATATGATGTATGTTGTAAAAAATTTTATTGTTTTCAGATTTCTAGGTTATTAAGATCACCCTAGACACGCAATAAATTTAGTGCAAAAATTCAGAATGCACAGCCTCAAATGTTTTCGATTCGATCAAATTCATCATAAAGAATTTTTTGAGAAGATAATTCCTCAAGATATATTGCGTCAAGAAAGAATTTAGAGGCCCAATTGAGGTAACAGTACTTATAATACTTCCCCGAAAATGGAAAGCAAGATTGAATTCCGCCGTTTATTGCCTTTGTGTTGGAGAATACGATCGTATTTTTTACTAATTTGTTCATGGATAGGGCCCTATCCATGTAATGGGGCTCATTTGTATATCTATACAAATGCCAATTTAATATTGCAAATTGAGATAAGCCAGTCAAAATTGAAGATCTGCCTACAGATTTCCAGTTGCAATTAAAACTAAGGTACAGATTTTTATTCATATCAAATGAACGGTTTACCTGATCAAGTGATATCTTCGCTGAATTAATTAAAGTTAGATTATCAAGCATCAAGCCGCACTTAAGCATTCCTTCGATAGTATATGCGAGAAAATGCGTAATCGGCTTATCTGCAGAGATCATATTTGCGCAATTTCTAAACCATCCATTGCTCTTTTGGGTCTTTAGTATGTAATTTATCCCCCTTTCAGCGCCTTCGATTATTCTATGATCATCTAATGAAAATCCAATTTTCATCATTGCTGAAAATGTTCTTGCTTGATAACCGTAGCATTTTTTTATAATCCAGCGTTCATTTATAGAGCCGTCACTATTTTGGTTTAGTGTGATGAAGCGAATACCTCTGTAAACTGAATCAATTATTTTTGTATCTAATTTATGGTTTTTTTCTATAAAGTAGTATAAACCTTCTAAGATTTGAGCAGTATCAAATATCATTGACTCAAAATAATCGTCAATATGTCCCCAACCTCCATCTTGATTTTGTATTGTGAGTAAGTAGTGAATTAAATTGTCAAGAGGAATTTTTTGGCCTATGGACGTAAAAGTTTTATAGGTTCTAAAAAGTGAAGGAATTAAATAGCCAGTTGTCTCTGGATAACTTGGGCTGTAACCATTTTTTAAATGATAAAAGCCTGGAATGCCTGACTTCTTGATATCGTAAGCATCGAATAGCCATTGGGAGACTACATTGGCAAATTGTTTGTTATTCTTGGATTCGTTAGGCCGAAGATATAAGTAGTTTCTTAATAATGGATTCAACATTTTTTATTATTTTAATCTTTTGAGATATTTTTTTTTTAAGGCAAACTTTAATCTCTCTTGCGTATTGGGCATTTTATATACACGAGATTCTAGATCAATTTCTTGTTTGACTCCTTTAAAACCCTTCCCAATTAAATTGAGAGCATCTTCTACAATCTTAATTGATTTGTATCTGGACTCTGCTTCTATGAGTCTTAAATTGTAATTTGCCTTTTTGATGTTTATATGGGCGGTTGATATAATCGGCCCTGAATCCAGAGCTTCCTCTAAGAAATGAACGTGTAAGCTTGCATAGGATAGTCCGGCCAAGGTTTCTCTAAATCCGATTGGAGAAAGCCCCTTAAAACTCGGTAATGACATTGAGTGTAAGTTAATGAATCCTAAAGTGGGGATTTGTAAAATATTTCTCTTAAGTATTTTACAGGCAAGCGTAATCCCAAGCTCGGGTTTAAGGGTTGTTAGTATTTCTTGGGCCTCTTCAGAGTTTATTTTTTCTACATAAAATACTCGTATACCGTATCGTAAGGAGATATCGTCAATAGTATTTATATGATTTAGAGGCGCAGATGTATTTAAGCGAGCTTTTTTTGAGTAAGCCCTATCTTTCTTTCTATCAAAATATCCCAACACAATTATTTCATAGAATTCATACAATAAATTTAAGCTATTAAATTCACTTAATAAATTTTTAAACCACTTCGTAGAATATTTTTTATGGCTAGGTAAATTATCAAGACTGCAAACAATACCTTTTATATTAAATCCCTTATTAATTAAATTTTCAATTATGGGAATTGCAATGCTTGAAATGTTTGATGTTAGTACTACGATTGGAATATTGTGTGACATTCTTTCGTGCAACCCATTAATTTATAAGGGAATGTATTATGGAAGTGCTAAATAATATACATAATTACCTACAACTTTCCAAAAATAGCCTAAGTGATTACCTAGAAAACTGAATATTATATAAAAATAATTAATCAACGGCGCCCCAAATTAATTTTACTGGGAGCGGGGAGTCTCATTTAACTTCACAAATCTCTTAAAAGTAACAATAGACCTATAAGCCCATAAATAAGTTAATACAAATATTAAGAGAAAAATAATTAGTTTGATGGTGGAGTTCCAAAAGAGGATCGCTGGAATGATAGCTCCCCCAGATAGAGCCCATAAGAATGGCGATGTTCTAGGGTTGGCAAATTTGTTGCTCACCACATTCATTTGGTTACTTCCTTTTAGTCGTCGTCTATATATTAAAGAGTGTAGATGAAGGCCATCAGGATGATATAGCCTTTTATTCTGATGAATTATGCGTCTATAAATTGAAAATAGTGTTTCTGATATGGGGTAGCCGTTTATTAGAATGCCGAACCATGGAGATATTTCAGGGTGTCTAGATATAAGAAATAGGCTTAAAAAGGCTACCCAAAATCCAATTAAGTATGCTCCACCATCGCCCAAGAAAATTAAGCCTAATGGATAGTTCCATAAAAAAAATCCAAATATAGAGCACAACATAATGATGCTCAACTTAACTACAAGAGTATCATTGAGGCAGTGGCTAACGTATCCAATTCCAAGTAGTGACATCATTCCTACCATGCTTGCTAGGCCATTAAAACCATCGATAATATTGTAAGCATTAGCTAGGCCCGTGATAGCAAAGATAGTAAAAATGAGGGAAAAAGCTGGAACTGTTAATAAATAATCTATGATTGGGAGATCGGTTCTTATAATCCCAATATGCGCTAGATAATAAATAAGAGTTGCTGATAATACTGTAAAAAAAAGTCTTAATAAGACGCTGATTTTTTTTGTTATATCTTCAGTAAGGCCTATGGCAAACACAGGAATCATTGAAATTATGATTGCACTATAAATGTTGCCATTTTCAAGCTTAACTATCTCAAAAAGGGCTGCCAGGACAAATCCTGTGAATATGGCAATTCCTCCAATTCTTGGGACTGGGTTTTTATGAGTTTTTTGTGGGCCCGAGAAATCCCAATCTGCCGAGTAATTTTTGTGAAACTTATTAAATCTTAGAATTACTAATATCGTTATAAATGAGGCAATAAAGGCAATTATAAAATTTATCATAGTATTTTTCATTAAAACTTTAATTCTAAGGTGCTAAGCTTAAGAACAGGTATCCATAGAAGATAATCAAATGCATCATCCCCCCCGCAATATGGTAGTTCTGCAAATAGCCAAGGCTAATCCCCCAATAAACCATATTAGGTTCATCAGCGTCATATTTAGCTCGCCCACACCCATGGTAAACGTAGATTATAGGGGATTTCAATAGCTGCTATGGTTGGAATGGACAAAATGATGCTGGCATGTGCCGAATCTAGATCAAGGTTCAAGCTGTTTTCAAGCGGTTGGCTTTAAATGCCTTGACTGTGGCAAAGCATTCAGGCAATATAGCCACCATTACAATTACTATATCCAAAATCGTTTTTAGTACTCAAGTAGCGTTTACTTTATTAGAATTGTAATTAATGTAGAAGCAATCCCTTAAGTAGTAAAAGTCTTCGTAAATGCCAAATCTGTATTCATTAAGGGAGTTTAAAGCCCTTGTTCCCGATAGTGCCTGTAGAGATTGGCAATCGATGCAAAGCCAAGAACGACGATCAAGATTGCAAAGACATAATCAATCGTTAAATAAGTAAAGATGCCTAATTGAATGAGGATTGCTGCTCCAATAAAGGCAGCCATCGAGCCAAACGCTACTAGCTTGAAGTTGGGAATAAAGGCGCCTAAGGTAATCGCGATAAAGACTATATAGAGATCAGAGACTAACTGATCTGCCGTTATAAAAATAGCATTCGTAAATTGCGGACTGGTAAATTTTCCAACAATGGCAAAGGCCAGAATACTGGCCAAAATCACAAAGTTCAACTTTGCTTTAACAATAATCTCTTTGAGCTGATCATTCATGATGAATCGTGTTTACTTAAACACCATTACCACTAAAAACGAGAGTCATACAAAGCCAAAGTAGGATGAAGGCAATCAAAATAGTAAAGCCAATTTTCTTAAGAAAATATTCCAAGCTATCCATATAGGCTTCATCGTTACGACCAAACCATTGATCAAAACGTTTCCAAACCAAGCGCCCTACCACTAGCGGTAGGAGCATGCCAACAATGCCTAGAACAACGGTGAGGGTTGTATCCATAGAACGATTTCTTTCTTACTAAATACAAATACTGTTTAATTGGCGCTAACTAGTCATCTTGGACGCTGCTGATGTGTTTAATGCCGCCAAGTCATATAGGATACAGGGGTTATCGATCAAGATGGATTTTCTAAGATTTTCATCTTGAACCCAGGAGCCCAATAGATCGCATAGATCAGCATCATGAGGCATTTGCTTCCTGACCATGACATGTGGCCAATCGCTTCCCCAAACCAGCCTATTGGGGTTTGCATTGATCACCGCATCATTGAAGGGTCGCATATCAGCATATGGAATATCACCATCACAAATGCGATAGGGGCCAGTCATTTTGACCCAAGCTTGTTCATTCTTCAGTAGTTCCAAGAGCCCCTGAAAGCCTTCATTCTTGACCCCATGTTTTGTATGGGAATAACCAAAATGCCCAAATACTAAATCTACCGGAAAGTCTTCAAACACTTGGGCTAGGTTTGGGTACTCATTGACATGCACCAGTAACTCTAGATGCCAACCAAAAGGTTTAATACGGCTTGCTAAATCTTTTAGATTTTGGATTGGCAGTCCAGCAGAGGGATTGGCAACATCAACAATATTGCAGCGAATGCCCCGCACACCAGCTTGATGTAGTTGCTCTAATTGGGTATCGTCAATTGAATTTACGTCATTTGGTATTACCGCTACCCCGCGTAATTGCTTTGGATGAGATTTGAGTGCTGCTAGCATCGCTCGGTTATCAGTGCCGTATACACTCGGTTGCACCAGCACGGCCCGATCTACTCTAAGCATCTTTAGTAAAGCTTGGTAACTTTCTAGCGTGGCATCAGGTGGTGTATAGATGCGCTCTTGCGCATATGGGTATTCGCTAGCTGGCCCACAAACGTGCGCATGACAATCCACCGCCCCAGATGGAAATACGATTTTGGGAGATCTGATTTCTGGCTCTGGGGCTTGGCATAGCGGAGCCAAAATGACTTGATTCAAGATAAGCTCTACTATTTTATTGCGCTTCGATATTCGCTTCTTTGGCAATCTTTTGGTAATTGGCCATTTCTTCGCGAACAAACTTAGCAAATTCAGCAGGACTCATCGGAGTTGCTTTGATACCTTTGGTTTCATAAGCGGTTTTGACTTCCGGATCTTGCATCGATTGATTGATGTCGGTGTTGATCTTTTTAACTACTGCAGCTGGAGTGCCTGCAGGCGCCCACACGCCAAACCAAAGACCGATTTCAAAAGTGGGATAGCCTTGCTCAGCAATACTAGGAATCTCGGGAACGGCTGCATTGCGAGTCTTGCTCGTCACGCCTAAAGCGCGTACTTTGCCGCCTTTGAGCTGACCAATCGCCGTATCGAGTGGCGCTATATAAAAAGCAGTGCGACCAGACATGGTGTCAGAAATAGCTTCTGGAGATCCTTTGTAAGGTACGTGAATGAGTTTGATGCCCATCACTTGATTAAAGTACTCAGCAGCCAAATGGGTAGAGCTGCCAACGCCAGCAGAAGCAAAAGTAATTTCACCAGGCTTAGATTTTGCTGCGATCACCAGATCCCGAATACTTTGATAAGGACCATCAGCTGCAGTAATCATCACATAAGGAGTTTGCCCAAGAATAGCCACATCCACCAAACTCTTGAGTGGGTCATAAGGCAGTTTCTTATAGATTGCTGGATTGGCTGCATACGATGCGGATTGCACGAGCAAGGTATAGCCATCGGGTTCAGAGTTCACCACCACACCAGTACCAATGAGTCCGCCAGCACCAGGTCGATTTTCAATAATGACCGATTGCTTCCAGGTTTCTGAAAGACTCTTGGCAACCACACGACCAGCAATATCAGCACCTGATCCAGTAGTGAGCGGCACCACCATTTTGACGGTACGGTTAGGGTAGCTTTGTGCGTGACCTTGGGTGTAGGTCAGACATACCAGAGCAAGAAAGCCCAGGGTAAGAATGAATTTTCCAAGCTTGAGAGTGCGCTGGCCCTGATTGCGTAATATAAACATCGTGTCTCCTGGGTGTTTTTATCGTTTTTTATAGTTTCGTCGGATAATCTAACATGCTCTAGTCAATAGATAAATAGCAGTGCTTAGAAATAAAGAGAAGGTGGAGACAAATGACGCAAATGCACGATGTCCAGACCGCAAAGGTGAATGGGGTAGATATCGCCTACCGATTTGATGGACCTAAAGATGGACGTGTTTTATTGATTGCAAACAGCTTGATGGCCAATGGCAGTATGTGGGATTGGAATGTGCCTGCACTAGCTGACCGCTATCGAGTGTTGCGCTATGACAAAAGAGGGCATGGACAGTCTGGTGTCAGTCCTGGGCCATACACCATTGCCCAATTAGCTGATGACGCAGTTGGATTATTAGATGCGCTCGGAATTGCAAAAGCCCACTTTATGGGTTTATCGATTGGTGGCATGATTGGTCAGC
>Ga0114968_10000145_pt1 | contig 52356 bp, 52 predicted proteins | sample M_130807_EF_Meta_FD_87020 | JGI IMG/M metagenome (GOLD analysis project Ga0114968, IMG submission 87020) | Freshwater microbial communities from Lake Montjoie, Canada to study carbon cycling - M_130807_EF_MetaG | ecosystem: Environmental > Aquatic > Freshwater > Lake | place: Lake Montjoie... | reverse complement strand
TCCCGCTCTTACTCATCTTTCATCTTTCAATCTTCCCGTTTGTGCTAGACCGTTGTCTCAATTGCGGGGTGCAAAGATATGTACTCTTTTTCGTTCTGCAATGCTTTTTTGAAAGAAATTTTATTTTTTTTTCAATCAAAAATCTAACTGATTGATTTATAGGTGTATTTCTTAAAGCCCTTGGATCACCTTTTTCAAAGCCAAGACAGATTCACTGTCTCGGAGCGAGGAAAGGGATTTTGCAGAGGAAGCAAATACAGGGGGCTTTAATAGAGCTGTTGGATCTTGCGCTATGTAGTAGGTGTCGTTTTCAGAAGCACACAACACCCATTGTTGTTTATTGATGTAACCGTCGTCCCAGGTTGCCAAAGCAACAGCCACACCTATGGTAAACTGTGCTTTGGGTGTCCAAGCCCCTTTAAATTGCACTTCAGCTAAGAAGAGCCCAATTTGATCTTTTAATATGCGCTGCTCGTGAGTTGTCCAATTTTTAAATGAGGGAATGATTTGTTGAAGAAGAAAAAGATCGTTGGCAGATAGCTGAATACGCTCCACTCTATTATTGTTCGTTCTGGCTAGTGCAAACCACTTGCGCAGGGCGACGAGTAATAAGAGCAGCACTGCAAACCCATCGATTTTGGCCAAACTTATGAATCCAGACCATATAAAGACAGGGATCAGGATTAATAAGCCTGCGAAAAGCGGGATCCAAAAAGAGAAGCGGTAGCTATTCAGCGATCCATTTGTCATTGCGCATTTCTCCTTTGATAGTGACATTTTTGGTTCGAGCGTAATCTTCTGCAGCAACGAGCATTTGCTCACGCGTATCTCTGCGTATTAAAATAGCTGAAGATCCTTGCGATTTAACTTCTATGTAGAATCCGTTGCGTAGTCTGGCTGGTTTAGTTGGAGGTCTGCCCATGTTGAAATTGTAATTAAATTAAGTAAGAGTTTGACAATATAACTAAAAAATCTGAATATTGTTGCTTTTTGCGAACAAAAATCATGCCCTAATCGATATTGTCATGAAAGAGCTAACTTTGCGGCATGATACAATTTGAACGGCTCGGCTACTTTTTACCACAGGGATATCTATTCTCAAATGTCAACTTACAAATCAATAAAGGAGATAAAGTTGGGCTTGTCGGAAAGAACGGTGCTGGAAAGTCCACCTTACTGCGTATTTTATCGGGAAGCGTACAGCCATCAGACGGACAGGTGCATCAGTCCAAAAACCTCAAGTTGGGATTCCTGACTCAGGATATCCATATCGATTCAGACAAAAGTGTTTATGACTTCTTATTTTACTCCAATGAACAGCTCAATGAAATTCGAGAGCGCCTAGACCACATCAATAATGAACTGACCATTCGAACGGATTACGAGGCCGAAAGCTATTTAGCAATGCTCGACGAACTCAGCGACCTCAATCACCGCTTTCAAGTTCTGGAGGGCTATCAATGGGAAGAAAAGATCAAAGCCACACTCGAAGGCCTTGGATTTAGCGTGCTCGATCAAGAGAAAATGATTGCACAATGTTCGGGCGGTTGGAAAATGCGTGCAGAATTAGCACGGATATTGGTCAACACGCCAGACATTCTGCTACTGGATGAACCTACCAATCACCTCGATATCATTTCGATCAGTTGGTTAGAGCAATATTTACAGCGTTTTGAAGGCGCAGTTATTTTGATTTCTCACGACCGCTTGTTTTTAGACAATGTCAGTACGCGTACTTTAGAGATTTCTCGTCAGCAAATTTTTGACTTCCCCTACGCCTATTCAAAATACAAAGAATTGCGCGCAGAGGAAATGGAAAGACTCGAACAAGCAAAAAAACAGCAAGACAAAGATATCAAGCACGCGGAAGAATTGATTGAAAAATTCAGAGCTAAGAAAAATAAAGCTGCCTTTGCGCAATCCTTGATTAAAAAATTGGATAAAACGGAACGCATCACCGTGGAGAAAGACCAGGTAGCCAAACTAAAATTGCGCTTTCCTTTAGCGGTTCAACCCGGCAAATGGGTGTTGGAGCTCAATCAGCTCGGCAAGAGTTATGACGCGCGTTGTTTGTTCAAGGAAGTTTCTATCACAATTGGTAGAGGGGAAAAAATTGCGCTACTGGGCCCGAATGGCGTCGGAAAATCTACCTTACTCAAAGCCATCATGAGTAATATTACCCACGATGGAGAAGTCATGCTCGGACACAACGTTCAAATTTCTTATTTTGCCCAAGATCAGGCAGAAAAACTCGGTCCAAAACTCAGCATTTACGACACTGTCGATATGATTGCAAAAGGAGATTTGCGCAAAGACCTGAGAAGCATACTTGGAGCGTTTTTATTTTCGGGAGAAGACATCGACAAAAAAGTCGGTGTGCTTTCAGGAGGGGAACGCACCAGATTGGCATTGTGCTGTTTACTACTGAGCCCATCCAACTTCTTGATTTTGGATGAACCCACCAACCACCTCGACCTGCAAAGCAAGGAAGTGCTCAAGGAGGCACTCGTGCATTACGAAGGCACCTTTATTATTGTATCGCACGACCGTGAATTTGTCGATGGCCTGAGCAACCGCATTTGGGATATCGAAAATCAAGGTGTCAAGATCCACCACTTTAGTTTGCATGAATACCTCACTTACAAAACACAAAAAACACCAAGTGATGGCGTGTTAGAAGCACCAAAAGAGCGCAAAAAAGAGGTAGCAACAAACGAACTAAGTAAACCACGCATCGATAAAGCCCAACAAAAAGCACAACGCGAAATCCAACAAATTGAGCAGCAAATTGACCAACAAGAAAAAGTGGTGACCGAAATCGAAAATGAATTGGGTACCATAGACTACGAAGACAAGCAAAAATACAATGCCGTGCTCAACCGTTACGAGGAGGCCAAAGCGGCAGTAGAAAAACTCTACCAAAAATGGGAAGAAAAGTCGGCTGCACTCTAGGCAAGTGAAAATCATTAAATTTGACGGGTGAAACAGCTCCTTATTTTGTGTTTGGGTTTTTTATTGTTGTCTGCAAAGTGCAATAATCAAAATCAGCATCCGGTTCCTTTTGTTCCGGTCGATGTGACCATAGACATCCAATTGCCAAGTTACAGCGACCTTCAAGGTGTTGGCGGCTGGACCTACCTCAATGGTGGCTCACGAGGCATTATCGTTTACCGAAAAGGCATAGATGAATTTGTAGCCTTTGACCGCCATTCGCCCGCTGACCCAGACGGATCCTGCCCACTTCCCCTCTACCCTGACGCGCAAAACTTCTTACAACTCAAAGATTCTTGCAACAACGCTGTTTTTTCGCTCTATGACGGCTCACCTGTAAGCAACAGTATTTACGGCTTGCGACAGTATGCCACACAATTCAACGGAAACAATTTATTGCGCGTATACAACTAAACCATCATGGCAGATATCAAAGTAACCATTATTGACAGAGAAGGAGTTGCTCACGAACTCGAGGGCCCAACCGACATGAATATGAATGTCATGGAATTGTGCAAAGCCTACGACTTACCTGTAAAAGGTGAATGTGGTGGCATGGCGATGTGTGCCACTTGCCAGTGTTACCTAGAATCTGAAACGGACTTACCGGAACAAAGCGACGCCGAACTCGATATGCTCGATCAAGCCTTTTTTGTAAAAGGAAATAGCCGCTTAGGTTGCCAGATTCATTTAAGCGATGAAATAGACGGCATTGTTTTGCGCTTAGCCCCTGAACAAGACTAAAAAAAATACCAAAGTCTAGTTCAGACTTTTAGCAAATACCTTTCTGAATTTCTCCACCTTCGGACGCACTACACTCTGACAATACGGATTGCCCGGATTGTTCTCAAAGTAGTTGTGGTGGTAATCTTCTGCCTCGTAGTAGTTGTTGATAGCTACAATTTCGGTTACGATCGGTGCATCCCATACTTTTTCGTCGCTCAAACGTTTGAGGTATTGCTGCGCCAATCTTTTTTGTTCTTCGCTGTGGTAAAAAATAACCGAACGGTATTGGGTTCCGATGTCGTTGCCCTGACGATTGAGTTGCGTAGGGTCATGGACAAACCAAAAAGCTTCTAATAAGGCTTCATAAGTAATTTGAGCTGGATCAAAAACAACCTGAGCAACTTCTGCGTGACCTGTCTGACCGCCACAAACTTCTTTGTATGTAGGGTCGGCTTTGTGGCCACCTGCGTAACCCGGAACTACCGAAACCACGCCTTTCAAATCTTTGAAACAGGCTTCGATGCACCAAAAACAACCCGCGCCAAAGGTGGCTGTTTCTAAATTGTTTTTATTGTTTTGATTTGCTTTCATATCGTTGGCGGAAATAAAATTGAGCGAAGCCGAATTGATGCAGTAGCGCAAACCCGTTGGGCGCGGACCATCTTCAAAAACATGCCCTAAATGCGCATCGCATTTGTTGCAGCGCACTTCTGTGCGGATCATGCCGTGCGAACGGTCTGTAATTTTTTTGACGTTTCCTTGCGTAAGCACCTCATAGAAACTTGGCCATCCGGATCCTGAATCGTATTTAGTTTTGCTTTCAAATAAAGGCGCATCGCAGGCTACACAAACATAGGTGCCTTCTTCGTGGTGGTCCCAGTATTTGCCGGTGAAGGGGCGTTCTGTGCCGCCATTGACTACATAGCACACGTTTTCTGGCAGCGCACGGCCGTTGAAAGTGTTTTGGTTTTTTGCATCATCTGGGTCTTGCTGACCACAGGCGTTTAGACTTCCTAACATAAGTATGACAAATATACGTTTCATGTACAAACAACAAACAAGAGTTGGTTTGGTTTAACTACTTTTGCCGCCATGTTCAAAAGATACAAGAAAGATTTCTGGTTACTCAGTTTCAGTATGTTCTTCTTCATGCTGAGTTTCAACCTTATCTTGCCAGAAATGAATGGATTTATCAGTAGTTTAGGCGGTAGTGAGGTCAAAGGAAGTATCATCTTTTTATTTTCCATTGCAGCAGGATTATCTCGACCATTTGCTGGTAAATTAGCCGATTTGATAGGGCGCAAAAGAAGTGTTTACATAGGTTTAGCCATCGCAATTGCCTCTAGCTTGAGCTATGCATGGGTTGGCGCTTTATTTATTTTCTTTGTCTTGCGTTTTATGCACGGACTCAGTGCAGGTTTTGCACCAACCGGAGCCACTGCCCTACTCACCGACATGCTGCCACCCGGCAAAAAAGGAGCCGCTATGGGGCTATGGGGCACCTTCATTTCACTCGGCATTGGCGTGGGGCAAGCACTCGGTTCCTACATTTTTGCGCACAGCAATTTTGACACACTTTTCATGGCCTCGGCTGGCTTTGGCGTGCTTGCGCTCTTGTTATTAAGCCCTATCCAAGAAACACTTCCAGAACAACAAACCTTTCATTGGCGGCAGTTACTGATCAAATGGGAAGACGTCGTGGAGCCAAGTGTCAAACCCGCTGCAATGATCATGCTACTTACGGCAATTAGCTCCGGTCTTATTTTCGTTTTGACGCCAGATTACTCCGGCTATTTAGGCATTGCCAATAAAGGCTATTTTTTCGGGATTTACGTGCTGAGTACAATTTGTATTCGCTTGGTGTTTTCGTCGCTTTCTGACCGCATCGGACGCAGAGAAACCATGCTCATCGGCTGCTCTCTACTTGTTTTGAGTATGATTTTACTTGGTTTTTCTGACGACATTTGGAGTTATTCGCTTGCCGCCGCCATTTTTGGTTTGGCCACAGGAATTTCAAGCCCGACACTTTTTGCCTGGACCGCCGACCTCAGTTTGGCCCATCGGCGCGGAACGGGCGCTGGAACGCTTTTCATCGCGCTCGAAATTGGCATTTTAATAGGTTCAGGCCTGACTTTTTTGTTTTACAAAAATTCCATCGAAAGTGCGCGCACTTGCTTGTTTATGGCTGCCGGTTTTGGAGGTATCGCTTTGCTATTTTTACTCTTGCAGATGCGAAAGGTTAAGCAGGCTGCTGCTTGAGGTAACGCCTAACGAGCCAATGTCCAGCATAAACCAAAGGCGTAAGCAGAATGGCAATCAGGATTTTGAGTAAATAATTGGTGGGGGCAACTTCCATGTAGGTAGCCATACTCATGGCACCTGGCAAAACAAAACCGATATACAACACGATGTATGAATCGATGAGCTGCGAGATGAGCGTACTTCCGGTACTGCGCAGCCAAATAAAGCGATTGCCTGTTTTGTGCTTGATGCGCTCAAACAAATAAGCATCCAGGAGCTGAGACACCAAAAATGCGACAATACTGCCCACAATCACTGCTTGCGCTTGGCCAAATACTAAATTATAGGCAGCATTAGTGGCGAGTTTGGAGCCCTTGATTTCATAAGCCGGAACAGCCATGGAAAGCCCAACGATTAAGAAGCAGTAAGCGATGAGACCTGCGGTAATCCAAGAAAGCCTTCGGACTGCTTTTTGACCGTAAAATTCATTGAGTAAATCGGTGAGTAAAAAAACAACCGGCCACGGAAGAATACCGATAATGGTGACAAAAGGCCCCACTTTATGACCAAAAAAGAAGCCTTCTAGCGGAATTTGAATCAGTTTGTTGCTGATGAGTTCTGCCGTAACCGCATTGGTGACAAATAAACCGGCAAGGGCTATAAAAAGCCATTGTCTGCGCTCATTGAGTTGTGCTTGCTCCATGCGGCAAAGTTAGGCAATTAGGGCGTACCGTAATCGAGGCGCTTGGTTTTGAGGTAGCGCTGTATGTAATATTGAGACGTATTGAAGTTGTCTATGCGCACACCCGTATTGGCAGAATGGATGAATTTTATTGCAGTGGGCGTAACTTCCACGACCAGCGCCACGTGCCCTACACTTGTAGAGTTGACATTGCTGCCTTTGAAAAACATGAGGTCTCCTGGGCGGATTTCAGAGAGCTTTACAGTGGTGCCGAGCTCTGCCAAACCGTAACTCGTTCGGACTAAATCAAAGCCAAAATTACCAAAGATGTAATTGATGAAACCAGAACAGTCAAAACCCGATGGCGTGGTACCACCATAACGATAAGGAACCCCCAAAAATCTCTTGGCGTAGTTAATGATGGCATCTACCTGTGGATCGTTTGGCAAGGGAGCCTGAACTTGTTCAGTGGTAACGGGCGGCTGCGCTTGCAACACTTGAGCGCAAACTAAATAGAGAAACAAGAAAAATATACGATTTATTTTCATTTTCTGAAAGCCGTTGCAAAAATAATAATTATTTTCGAATATTCATTCAAGTAGACAGATGCCCTCAATTGAAAATCAAACACTTAGCAAACTTTACTACAGCATAGGCGAAGTGGCAGAGATGCTACAAGTAAATGCCTCACTCTTAAGATTTTGGGAGAAGGAATTTAATCTTGTGGTTTCAAAAAAGAACAAAAAGGGCAATCGGCTTTTTTCGGTCAAAGAAATCGAGCAAATCAAGCGCATTTACCATTTTGTAAAAGTCGAAGGCCATACCTTAGATGGGGCGAAAAAAGTACTCAAGCAGAAGGGTATTTCCGCTACTGCCTCACCCGTAAATCAAGTGATTCAAACCACACAAACTCAGACTGAATCAACGACTGATCATCGTGACTTGATCGCAAGACTTGAAAAAATCAAACAACAATTGCTGCGTTTACCGGTTCACAAAATGGAAGAAACCACTGCTCCTGCAATTGTTGTGCAAGCGGCACCAGTACCAGAACCAGCACCAGCTCAAGCACCAATACCTGCACCAACTCCTGCACCCAAGCCAGTCGTTAAGAAAGCACCCGAAAAGCCAAAGCCAGCCTCTGACATGCCTACGCTATTTGATTTTTGAGTCGCTTCTAAGTTATTCGGCAAACAATTGCTCCAAATATCCCGGCACCTCCAACATCCTCGATCCATACCACGAACACATTTCACCATCTACCAAAAGTATTTTTGACAGAGGAAATTTTTGTTGGATGGCTTTGAAATGTTTTTCTTCAAAAGGATAAGGTTCAGAACTCAGAAAGATGTATTCCGGATGGGCTGAAGCCTTTTCCTTCTGAGACAGCACTTCTTGAAGTTCAGGATACCTTTCGATCGCGCAATAATTTTCAAAACCAAAATGACTCAACAAAGTGTGAATGTAGGTGTTAGGGCCAACCACAAAATAGGGGTCTTGCCAAATGAAATAAAGAAAAGATGCGCCTTTACCAATATTTTTGGTTGCGGCAAAAGAGTTCTTTATTTCTTGAAGGAGTTCCTTTGTCTCCTCTAACTTGTGAAGGCATTCGCCGATTCGAAGCAAGTAACTGAAGGCATCATCTATGGAGTTAATATCGGTGAGTAGCACCTCATATTTTGACTTCAACCATTCAATATCGTCTTTGGTGTTTTCTTCTTTATTGGCAATAATCAAGGTGGGCTCTAAGCTTTCGATGACCTCTAAATGAAGTTGTTTGGTACCGCCAACTCTTTTTTTTTCACGCCACCATTGGTTGGGGTGTACGCAAAATTTGGTGATACCAACTACTTCCTCCTCTAGACCTAAAGCCCAGAGAAATTCGGTCAGTGACGGAACCAAGGAAATGATGCGCATGCAATACTAGGCCATTGCGGCAATCACGTCGTAGCGAGAAACTATATGGTATTTGTTGTCTGCTAGATGGACAAGAACAGCCGGAACTTGTTTGGAAATCAGTTTGCACAGGTCTTCGATGCTGGTATTTTGTTGTACAACTGGAAAAGCCGGATTCATGATGGTAGAGATGGGTGCATCTTTGAGAGATGGGTCGTCTACCAATAATTGATATAAGTGGCTATCGTCAATAGAACCTACAAACTGACCGTCATTCATGACTGGAATTTGCGAAATATCGAAATTGCGCATTTTGGCAACGGCGTGTGAAACCAATTCTTCGGCGTACAAAGAAACCAAAGGTTTATCGGTGTGTTTGGCCACGAGGTCGCCGGCAGTGAGGAGTTCTTCTTCTAAAAAGCCGCGCTCGCGCATCCAGTCGTCGTTGAAAATTTTACCGATGTAGCGGCTACCGTGGTCGTGGAACAAGACCACTACTACATCATCTTTGGTGAGCTTGTCGGCCATTTGCAATAAGCCTTTAATGGCAGAACCTGCTGAATTGCCGACAAAAATACCTTCTTCGCGGGCCAGTTTTCGCGTATAAACCGCGGCGTCTTTATCAGTGACCTTTTCAAAATGGTCAATTGTATCAAAATCGACGTTGGCAGGCAAGATGTCTTCGCCAATGCCTTCGGTGATGTAAGGATAGATTTCGTTTTCGTCAAAAATGCCGGTTTCCTTGTATTTCTTAAAGACAGATCCGTAGGTGTCTATTCCCCAAATCTTGATATTCGGATTTTTTTCTTTGAGGTACTTGCCTACACCAGAAATGGTGCCGCCCGTGCCTACACCTACTACAAAATGCGTGACTTTACCTTCGGTTTGCTCCCAAATTTCGGGTCCTGTTTGCTCGTAATGTGCCGTTCTGTTGGACAAATTATCGTACTGATTCACATACCAAGAGTTAGGTATTTCAGTAGCTAAACGGCGCGAAACCGAGTAATATGATCTTGGATCTGACGGTTCAACTGCCGTAGGACAAACCACAACCTCTGCACCAACGGCACGCAAAATATCCATTTTTTCTTTGGATTGCTTGTCGTTGAGTACGCAGATAAGTTTGTAACCTTTGATGATACAAGCCAAAGCCAAACCCATACCCGTATTGCCTGACGTGCCTTCGATGACGGTTCCGCCAGGCTTCAGTATTCCGGCCTTTTCGGCATCTTCGATCATTTTGACTGCCATGCGGTCTTTGACGGAGTTGCCCGGATTGGTGGTTTCTATTTTAGCCAGGACTTGTGCTGGAATATGCTGGGTCAGTTTGTTGAGGCGTACCAGGGGCGTATTGCCGATGGTTTCGAGGATATTGTTGTAGACTTTCATGAATGATCTTTGGACAAAGTTAGTCATCTGTTTGAATTCATTAATTTTAGGGCATGTTAAAATTTAGAATTACGCTCCTTTTGAGCTTGTTTGCGCTTTATGCCAACAGTCAAACCTGTCCGATTTTGCCCACACCAGCCGTTTACCAGACCACTAATGGTCAGTTTGTAAGCAGTGGGAATTTACTCATTGATCCGTCCAATTTGACACCCAATTTGGTAGACGCCTTCAAAAGTTATGCGCTGTGGTCAAAAGGGATTCAAGTGAGCCCATTTGTCCAGAACCCGATGGTGCAGTTCAAAAAACTCACTAATGTCAAGCAAGACTCTTACAGCATCAATATTGCAGAGCGCATCACGATTTCGTATTCGAGCGAGGCCTCTTGCTTTTATGCTTGGGTTTCTCTGTTGCAATTGAGTTCGCAGCAAGAGGGTCAATTGAGTTTTCCAAAATGCTTCGTGAAAGACTACCCCAAATTTCAATGGCGCGGCTTGCACTTAGATGTGTCAAGGCATTTTTTTACAGTAGCTGAAGTCAAGCGTTTTATTGATTTGATGGCTTATTACAAATTCAACACCCTGCATTGGCACCTCACCGATGACCAAGGCTGGCGCATTGAAATCAAAAAATATCCACTCTTGACAGAAGTGGGCGCTTGGCGCGATTCCACAGTTGAAAATCACTACAGCACTCTGCCGCGCACCTATGACAAAACGCGCTATGGCGGTTTTTACACCCAAGAAGAAATCAAAGAATTGGTGGCTTATGCAGGCGCACGTTTCATTGAAGTTGTGCCAGAAATTGAGATGCCAGGCCACGCCCGTGCTGCACTGGCCGCCTACCCGCAATTTTCTTGTAACGGCCAAGTCCAAGGCGTAGAAGGTCTTTGGGGTATTTTCGACGATATCTTTTGCGCCAAAGAAGAAAGCATCCTTTTCCTGCAAGATGTCTTGAAGGAAGTCCTCCCGCTTTTTCCGAGCGCCTATGTTCATGTGGGTGGTGACGAAGCTCCGAAAACCAGGTGGGAATCCTGCCCGAAATGTCAAGCGGTCATGAGTGCAAAGGGCCTTCACGACGAACATGAACTTCAAAGCTATTTCATTGGCCGCATGGATGCATTTTTGACGCAAAATGGCAAAAAGCTCATTGGCTGGGATGAAATCTTAGAAGGTGGGCTTTCGCCAAACGCTACTGTGATGTCGTGGCGCGGCTACGAGGGCGGAAAAGCCGCAGCCGCGCAAGGCCATTATGTAGTCATGTGCCCGGGCTCTCATTGCTATTTTGATCATTACCAAGGTCGGGGCGCCGAGGAACCCCTTGCCATTGGTGGCTTTACGCCTCTTGAGAAAGTCCTTTCCTTCAACCCGATTCCACCCGACATGAGCACCGCCGAGGCCGCTTACGTCCTGGGCGCACAAGGCAACCTCTGGACCGAATACATCCCCAACATGGCACAATTGGAATACATGGCCTACCCAAGAGCCATCGCCTTAAGCACTGCACTGTGGTCTGAGACGCCAGCACCTTATGAAAATTTCCTCTCCGTCTTGACGAACTTCCACTTTTCTTTTTTAGAAACACAAAAGGTGAATTTCTCTAAAAGCTGTCTGAAACCCAACTTGCAAACTTCCAGATCTGAAAAAGGTGGCATCGTTATTCAGAAAACGGCCGCTAAAGGAATACTTGCTGATTCAGAGATAATTGCACAAATCAAGAAGGCGAAAAGAAAAACCAAAACAGTTCAAATAAAGGTGGATCAAGGTCCGAACTTGCCTACAAAAGAAATGCATATCATTGCACACAAAGCGCTAGGTGCAAAAATTCATTTCAGCACCAAACCAAGTCCGAAATACGACAACGGTGACCTTACAATTGTAGATGGCCAATTGGCTGCACGCCCTTGGAAAGGTAACGAGTGGTTGGGTTTTGACTCCGATAGCGTCTCTTTTGATATCGAGTTCGACAAACCCATCAAAGTAAAAGAATTGCGCATTCATACCCTCCACGACCCGAATAGCTGGATTTGGGCAGCCCAAACGTATAACATTTCTTTTGCCAAAACAGGTGTCGGAAATGGCATTACCGACGGTTATTCAAGCGAAGAAACGATCGTGGTTGAAAACATCAAAGACAGAACAAAAACGATCCACGTCGTTTTATATGGCGTTGGGCGCATTCCTTCAGGAAACCCAGGAGCTGGCAATGTTCCGTGGCTATTCATAGACGAAATTGAAGTCCGCTAAGGAATGATACCCAAGCGCACGGCATGAACAATGATGCCAGCAGTATTGCGCACGTCAAGCTTTTCAATGATGCGCATTTTGTGTGTTTCTACCGTGCGCGGCGAAATTTGGAGGTCGTGGGCAATTTCTCGACAGGTTTTTTCCTGACAAATACCGCGGATAACATCAATTTCTCGGGCAGTGATGCGCTCCAGGGTTCGGATGGTATGGCGCTCAGCATCTAGCATCCGCTTGGAATTGGGGTGCACGTAAGACTGCTGAAAAAAAACTTGTCGAAACGCGGCAACTGCCTCCTCTTGCATGTTCCATTTATTGACGACACCATGAAAACCCCACTTGATATATAGTGGAATGAGTGCAGACTTGAAATTGGGAACAAGTAGCAAAAACTTGGCATTGGGCCAAGCAGACATCCAAAAGTTAATATATACTTTGTCGAGCTCTTGCAAAAGTTCGGCATCTATCATGATGACCTGGATACCAACCCCGGTATACTTCGCGCGAAAATCGCTCAAACTTGCCGACTCGCCCACCCATTCAAAATCGTTGCGTGGCTCCAAAAGCGCGCGCAAACCAGTTCTAAAAATCACATCAGATTCTATAAAAGCCACGCGAATGCGGGCACCCAAATAATTACTCATACGACTTGCATTTTAGTAGAGCCGAGGCTCTGGTTTAGGATTAATACAAGTAATGGTGTTTCATGACGCTAAAGTAAGATGAGTTGCCGAATTTGGCTTCCGTAGATTGACGGACAGCTTTTAAAAAAAGTTGCATCGGAATCCTTAACTTACATCAAGGTCAAGATCTAGGGAAGCGCTTATATTTGTCAAATGAAACGTCGGGATTTCACTTCTTTACTCACAATGAGCACTTTAGGATTTAGCATGAGCCCTCTACAACACCTTTCTAATTGGGGCTCAAGCCTTCAAAAAACAGCTACTATACCCGCACTTTTTATCGGTCATGGTTCACCAATGAATGCCATTGAAGAAAATCAATTTGTGAGCGGCTTTAGAAATATTGCCAAATCGCTACCTGAAGTCCAAGCTATCTTAGTCATTTCCGCACATTGGTTAACCAAAGGCACTTTTGTTACATCGATGCAACATCCTCGTACCATGCACGATTTTGGCGGTTTTCCTCAAGCGCTGTTCGAGCAACAATATCCCGCGCCGGGCTCGCCTGAATTGGCCAAGACCATACAAACGCTTTTTGCAGAAGGAACCGTTCACGAAGACCACGATTGGGGCCTTGACCACGGTTCATGGACTATTTTAAAACACCTATACCCGGAGGCCAAGATTCCTGTTGTGCAACTCTCCATCGATTATCAATTGCCTATGCAGCAACATTTTGAATTAGCTACTTTACTTCAAAAACTGAGACAACGAGGTGTGCTCATCGTTGGGTCTGGCAATATTGTGCACAATCTGAGTGCGGTTGATTTCAGTAAAATTAATGCCGTTGGTTATGGCTACGATTGGGCGCACGAAAGCCGCGCATTTGTCAATGAAAAAATCCAAGAGCGCGAGTTCAATGCCTTATTTAATTTGGAAACTGCTCCAAAGGCTCTACAACTTGCCGTTCCAACAACAGATCACTTTATTCCCCTCTTGTATACACTAGGGCTCTGCGGCGCCTCCGAAGAAATTCAATTTTTTAATGACGAGCTATTGGCTGGCAGCTTGAGCATGACTTCTTTGCGGATCGGATAGAAATTCTGGGCAAATAAACCTTTAGGTCCTTTGGGATGTTCTATCTTTGTAATACAAATTAAAATTACATCATGTCGCAAAGAAATTGGCAAAGCATCAAAAACTACCAAGACATCAAATTTGAAGTCTTTGAGGGGATTGCAAAAATCACCATCAACCGTCCGCAAGTATACAACGCATTCAGACCAGAGACTAATTTTGAAATGCTAGACGCAATGGATATCTGCCGTGAGCGCCCAGATATCAATGTTGTGGTATTGACAGGCACAGGTGACAAAGCCTTTTGTTCTGGCGGAGACCAAAACGTCAAAGGCGTGGGCGGTTATATCTCAGAAAACGGGGTGCCGCGTCTCAACGTACTCGATTTACACAAAGCCATTCGCTCGCTGCCTAAACCCGTTATTGCTATGGTCAATGGTTATGCCATCGGCGGCGGTCACGTATTGCACGTTGTTTGCGACCTCACTATTGCCTCTGAAAATGCCCGCTTTGGTCAGACCGGCCCAAAGGTAGGTAGCTTTGATGGCGGCTTTGGCTCCTCTTATTTGGCCCGCCACGTAGGTCAAAAGAAAGCGCGTGAAATCTGGTTTTTGTGTAACCAATACACTGCTGAAGAAGCCGAAAAAATGGGTATGGTCAACAAAGTTGTGCCATTTGATCAACTCGAAGACACCGTTGTGGAATGGTCAAAAACCATCATGATGAGAAGTCCGCTAGCGATCCGCATGATCAAGCGCGCCATGAACGCCGAGCTCGACGGGCAACACGGCCTTATGGAACTCGCAGGCGATGCCACCCTTCTCTACTATCTCACAGAAGAAGCACAAGAAGGCAAACACGCCTTTTTAGAAAAGCGCGATCCTAATTTCCAACAATATCCCAAATTTCCGTAACCATGGATTTCAACAATATAGAACCAAAAGAACTGTGGCAAAACTTTGGAGCGCTCAATGCCGTCCCACGCCCATCTAAAAAAGAAGAGCGCATCATTGCTTTTATGAAAGCCTTTGGCGAAACACTAGGCCTAGAAACTTCCGTAGACCGCATTGGTAACATCATCATCAAAAAGCCAGCAACTGTTGGCATGGAAGCGCGTCAGACCGTCATTTTACAAAGCCACCTCGATATGGTGCACCAAAAAAATGCACAAACTGTTTTTGACTTCGACCAGCAAGGCATCGAGATGTTTCAAGACGGCGACTGGATCCGTGCAAAAGGAACAACACTCGGCGCCGATAACGGCATTGGCGTAGCAGCTATCATGGCGCTTTTAGCCAGTACAGCTATTCCACACCCCGCATTGGAAGCGTTTTTCACGATCGACGAAGAAACAGGCATGACAGGCGCCAAAGAAATGGATGCCAGCCTTTTGAGCGGCAGCATTCTCTTGAACCTCGATACTGAAGACGACGACGAACTTTCTGTGGGTTGTGCAGGCGGTATTGACACCAACACCACTTACAGCTATACGCAAGAAGCCATTCAAAGTGGTTTTGAAACACTGCAAATCAATGTTTCGGGCCTACTTGGCGGACACTCCGGCATGGACATCGATAAAGGACGCGGCAATGCCAACAAATGGATGGCGCGTTTATTATGGGAAATCCAACGGAACCAAACCATTCAATTGCTTTATTTCGATGGCGGCAGCTTGCGCAATGCCATTCCTAGAGAAGCTACCGCGCTGATTGCCGTTCAAAATGCAACGCAAGTACAAGAAGCAATTGCTGCCTTTGAGCAAACACTTCGTGCAGAATACCACCTCATTGAACCACATTTCAAAATAGCATCAAGCCTTACAAATAGTGATCTAAATGCAGTTTGTGCGACAGACTTCAAACGCATCGTTGCGACGCTTTGTAGCGTTCACAACGGCGTTTACCGCATGAGCCCAGATATCGCAGGCTTGGTAGAAGCTTCTTCTTCTTTGGCGCGCGTCATCATTGACAAAGGCCTATTCACTACTCAATCGCTTCAACGCAGTTCCGTGGAAAGCACCAAAACAGAAGTGAGCATGGCGCTGCGCTGCGCTTTTGAAAACATGGGCGCAACCGTTGAGCAAAGCGGCGACTACCCAGGTTGGAAACCCAATGCGCAGTCTCCAATTCTATCCAAAATGCGCGCACTTTACACCGAACTTTATGGCGAAGAGCCAAAGGTCAAGGCATGTCATGCAGGTCTAGAATGCGGCTTATTAAGCGAAAAGCTTCCTGGTGTGGATATGATTTCTTTTGGCCCGAACATCCGCGCTGCCCACTCCCCTGATGAATGCGTTCAAATTTCGTCGGTTCAAAAATTCTGGTCTTACCTTCTTGCAACACTTTCCCAAATACCTAATGCGTAAGCAAAACCAATTATGTCTCAAACTCTCCATACAATAGAAGAAGCTATTCTCGAAATCCAACAAGGACGCGTTGTCATTGTTGTAGACGACGAAGACCGCGAAAACGAAGGCGATTTTTTAACCGCAGCTAGAAATGCAACACCTGAGCTCATCAACTTCATGGCAACGCACGGGCGCGGCCTGATTTGTGCGCCAATTAGCGAAGAGCGCTGTGACCAACTCGGCTTGGAACTCATGGTGCGCAATAATTCTGCCGCCTATGAAACGCCCTTTACAATTAGCGTAGACCTCATCGGACACGGCTGCACCACCGGGATTTCTGCCAGCGATCGTTCCAAAACCATTTTGGCCATGATCGACCCAGTTATCAGACCGGAAGAACTTGGCAAGCCTGGACATATCTTTCCGTTGCGTGCACGCAATGGCGGTGTATTGCGCCGTGCCGGACACACCGAAGCGGCCGTAGATTTGTCGCGCTTGGCCGGCTTTGAAGAAGCGGGTATCATCGTTGAAATCCTCAACGAAGACGGCTCCATGGCACGCCTTCCACAACTATTGGAAATCGCCAAGAAATTCGACCTCAAGATCATCAGTATCGCAGACCTCATAAAATACCGCATTTCGCACGAATCCTTAATTGTAGAGCAAGTTCAGGTCGAAATGCCAACAGCCTATGGCGATTTTCAGTTGCGCGCTTTTAAAGACCAAAGCAACGATCAAGATCATTTAGTGCTCACCAAAGGCTCCTGGACCGAAGACGAAGCAGTGTTGGTGCGCGTGCACTCATCTTGCCTCACCGGCGACATCTTTGGCAGCTGCCGTTGCGACTGCGGTCCGCAGCTCCACAAAGCCATGGAACTCATTAATGAAGAAGGTAAGGGTGCCATTGTATACATGAACCAAGAAGGCCGCGGAATTGGTTTACTCAACAAACTCAAGGCCTACAAACTCCAAGAAGAAGGTTTAGATACCTATGAAGCCAATGAAAAACTTGGTTTCAAGGCAGACGAACGCGACTACGGTATCGGGGCGCAAATGCTGCGCGCTATTGGCATCCGAAAAATGAAACTAATGTCAAACAATCCAAAAAAACGCACCGGCCTCATCGGTTATGGACTAGAAATCATTGAGAATATTCCGCTCGAAATTGAGAGCAATATCCACAACGAACGCTATCTAGAGACCAAACGAGACAAAGCTGGTCACACCATCAAACAGAAACACTAATGCTCGAGGCGAAAAGCATAGAAAAAAACTACGGTGACTTAGCCATTCTGAAAGGCATCAATCTTTCGGTAGCACCGGCTGAAATCATTTCTATCGTCGGTTCTTCTGGCGCGGGCAAAACGACCCTGCTCCAGATCTTAGGCACACTAGATAGCCCCACCAATGGGCAACTGCTCATTGAAGGTAAAAACCCCTTTTCGCTCAACGAAAAAGCGCTCGCGCACTTCAGAAACCAAAGACTGGGCTTTGTTTTTCAGTTTCACCAATTACTTCCCGAATTTACGGCGCTAGAAAACATTGCGCTGCCTGCCCTCATTGGTGGCAGCAACCAAACGGACGCCTTCAAAAAAGCACAATCTCTACTAGATCGCTTTGGTCTCGCAAGCCGCGCACAACACAAACCAGAAGCCCTGTCGGGAGGCGAACAGCAGCGAATTGCCGTTGCCCGCGCCCTCATCAATGAACCTGCTTTGGTATTTGCCGACGAGCCCTCAGGCAACCTCGACACCGAAAACGCCAATGCGTTGCACCACTTATTTCTGGCGCTACGCGAAGAAATGAAGCAAACTTTTGTGATCGTTACGCACAACACAAACTTTGCCCAAATGGCCGACCGCTGTTTAACCATGCAAGATGGACAATTCGTTTAAGGGATCAACACTTGAACTGAAGGAATTTCTAGACTTCAAGGCCCAACAATACGAAGCCGCCCACTTTATTTCAACGGACCCCATTGCACTTGCCCACCGGTTTTCACAAAAAGAAGACATCGAAATTGTGGCATTTTTAATGGCTACAATTGCTTGGGGAAACCGCCAAAGCATCATCAAAAGCGGTGAAAAACTACTCGCTATTTTAGGGCCCTCACCGCATGAATACATTTTGAACTACCAAGACGGAAGTTGCGGCGCATTTATACATCGCACCTTTAATCAAGTCGATTTAAATGGTTTTCTTTTGGGCCTCAAAAGTCTTTACCTCAATGGTGGTCTGCAAAAAGCATTTCAAGCAAACAGCCCACTTTTAGATCAATACATTCTCAATTTTAGATCGCAGTTCATTCCTTTTCTAGCAGTCAGGAGCCACAAACATGTTGCAGACCCCTCCAAAGGATCTGCCGCTAAAAAAATTGTGATGTTCTTGCGCTGGATGGTCAGGAGCCCTCAAAACGGCGTTGACTTTGGTCTATGGAATCACATTCCTCTCCATGCACTTCATGTGCCCCTTGATGTACATACTGGAAACATTGCCCGAAAACTTGGGCTGATCACGCGCAAGCAAAATGATTGGCAAACCAATCTCGAACTCCATGCAAAGCTACTTGAATTTGACCCGATAGATCCGGCCAAGTACGATTTTGCACTTTTTGGTTTAGGTGCTTTCGAAAAATTCTAACGCGGTAAAGTAAGGGGTGTAAGGTGCAAATAAGACGAGAGGTCATCGCCTTTTAGCGTTTTGAGCACCAACGCGTCGTCTGCTAGTGTATGTATTTTAAATGCCCACTTTTCTTTATTGATCAGGATGGTGAGTTGCTCTTTATTATCATTGAACTTGAAGTGTCCTTTGTCATAAGCGCCTTTGTCAAAATCTCCAAAAGAGCCCACGAGCACTTCTCCCGTCACATAAAAAACGAAGAGGATTTCTCCCCAAGCATTTTTGTGCAGTTCGCCTTGCTCTTGTTGCTGCGTACCTTTTAGCATCCAGACTTTGCTATTGCCGCTACTCAAAAAATGGGTATGATCGGCACGGAAGGTTTGCTCCCCATTGATGCACGCGCTCAACAGCAGCAATAACAAACTAAAATACCAGCTGTTTTTCATTTAAGATTTGTAAGATTTCGGCCGACACCTCGGCTTGTTTTTCGGGCTTGATATTCGCATCATTGATTTGCTCACAACGCACATACTGGTAACGGTTTTGCTTCCAAGTAAACAGACAATTGTAAAAATATTTCTGGCCTTCAAAACGCTCAAAAAAACGGATCACGACGTCATCATAATTGTTGGGCTGAGGGCGAAATTCTGTGGGGTAGCCAATAAAACCATTAGCCTGAACCATTTGCTTGCCTTCTCGCTCATAAACCACGAAACGACGCACCGGAAAACCATTGACACCTGCCTTCAAAAGCACCATGCAACCCTGGTCTACATCTAATCCTTTTTTCAGAGGAAAGACTCGAAAATAATTGGGGGTACAAGAAGGCCTCAGTAAATCTTCACTCCATTGAAGGGTGCTATCGCACATTTTCAAGTCTTTCAACACTTTTGGTTCTGCCTTACTTGCGAACGTATTGGTATTGAAATCTGTGCTAACTTGAATGCCATCTGCCTTTTTTATCTCCTCATTTTTCTTTTGAGATTCAGACACCTCATATCGGGAGTCATTAACAAAATAAAGGACTACTAATAGTGCAAAAAGAATCCCGATGACCCAAAGTAATTTTTTGTTTCTCATTTGTTAAAGATTGAAGTTGAAATTTGACGAGCATACTCAAAAGCATTGCTATCAATGGCAAGATGGAGCTGTGCGGCTTGTGCAAAATAGAGCAGCGACTCTGTTGCTAAATTGCCTGTGAGTTCATCTTTGGCCATTGGGCACCCACCAAAACCACCAATTGCCGTATCAAAATGTTGGCAACCTCCTGCAATAGCGGCCTCAATAAGTGCTTGTTCTTTGCCTCTCACCACATGAAGATGCGCGGCAAAACGCAAATTGGGGTATTGTGTCGTTAAGGTATTAAATAGTGCTTGCGTAGTTTGTGGCGTGGCACAACCGATGGTATCGGAGAGTGCGTATTCGGAGATTTCAAAGCGTTGATTGAGCTTTTCGACCCATTGCGCTACCAAATCAGATGACCAATCATCAGCGTAAGGATTTCCGAAGCCCATGGATAGATAGACGCGTAATTCTTTGTTTTGCTGGCGACAAACTGCATCGATTTCGGCTAATTGAAAAAGAGCTTGATCTAGCGTTGAATTGGTGTTTCTAAGTTGAAAGGTTTCTGAAATTGAAAATGGATATCCTAATATAGAAATGCGCTCGTGTTGGGCGGCAGCAGAAGCGCCTCTTGAATTGGCGATAATCGCCAATAATTTGGTTGGGCTGTCGGCCAACAGATCCAAAACCGCAGCGGTATCCTGCATTTGAGGAATGGCTTTGGGCGATACAAAACTACCGAAATCGAGCACATCGAATCCGCATTGGAGCAGCGCATTGAGGTAGCGCGCCTTTTGTTCGGTTGGAATCCAGTCTTTAATGCCTTGCATGGCATCGCGCGGACATTCTGTTATTTGTAATTGCGTTGCTTTCATGATTGGTTTTGAACGCGTTCAAGCAAAGCTTTGTTGATGGCCTTGACCAAAGCAGGACCTTCATAGATGAAGCCCGTATACAACTGAACTAAGGTGGCTCCTGCGTCTAGTTTATCTAAAGCGTCTTGTGCGCTGTGAATACCACCAACGGCTACCATCGGGATTTTTCCTGCTGCTTTTTGATGGATATAATGGATCAGTTCAGTAGCGCGAGCAGCGACGGGCTTTCCGGAGATACCTCCTGAACCTAACTTTTGCACTTCGTTTGCAGGCGTTTTGAGTTGGTCGCGTGAGATGGTTGTATTGGCAACGATGAGCCCCGCAATTTTGGTAAACGCAACAATTTCGATGATTTCATCGATTTGTGTATTGGTGAGATCTGGGGCTATTTTCAACAGAATGGGCTTGGGCGCTGCGTTGGTGTTATTCTGCTCTTGCAAGCGCAGGAGTAAATCTTGGAGTGGTTCTTTTTCTTGTAAAGCGCGCAAATTGGGCGTATTGGGCGAAGAAACATTAACCACAAAATAGTCAACATATGGAAAAAGCGCTTCGAATGACAAGAGGTAATCTGAAGCAGCTTCTTCATTGGGGGTCCATTTGTTTTTGCCGATGTTGCCGCCAATGATGAGTTTTTTGTTTTGACGGGCCTTGAGTTGTGCGATAGCTGCCTCTACCCCATCATTATTGAAACCCATTCGGTTGAGAATGGCCTGATCCGTTTTGAGTCTGAAAAGACGTGGTTTGTCGTTGCCTGGCTGTGCTTTTGGCGTGATGGTCCCGATTTCGATGAAACCAAAACCGCAATCGGCGAGGGCATCTATGTTTTGTGCATTTTTATCAAAACCTGCCGCTAAACCAACTGGATTGGGGAAATGGAGACCGAGAAAAGAAGTTGCTAATTTGGGGCTTTCCACAACATACAGCATCCTGAAGATGGCGCGTGCAGGCGCAAAACGATGAATTTTATTTAAGAGCCCAACCACAAAATAATGCACTTTTTCTGCATCAAACTGAAAGAGAACAAAACGAAATAATTTGTACATATACAAATGTACAAACTATTTCAAGTTTGAGCGCTTATACCAACAGCAGTAGGCAAACCGCAAGTACTGGATAAAACCAGTAACGCCAGGGATTGTTCACTTTTTGTTGGTAGTTGTGGGCGGCCAAAATTTCATTGAAATTTTGACGTTGACGCACCTCATCACTACACGGTTCTTTTCGGTCGAGTAAAATTTTGAGCATAACTATTCTTTTTGTTGAAAAAATTCTTTGAGTTTGAGCACCGCACGAAAAGTCTTCACTTTGGCATTGTTTTCAGACAAACCACAGATTTCACCAATTTCTTTGAAAGAACGTTTTTCGAAAAAACGCATTTCAATCAATTGAAGCTGCTGCTCTTTGATGCCTTTTAGGGCGACGAGCAAACGGGCTTTGTCTTCTTCGGTGTAATCTTCAGTCCAGTCTTCAATGACTTGCTTGAGCACAACTTTGTCGATGCTCACAGTGCGCTGCGCCTTTTGATCGCGGAAACTTTGGTAAAGTTCGCTTTTGGCAATGCGAAATAACCAAGCAGAAAAAGGCAAGCCGCGGTATTCGTATTTGTGCAAAGCCTGTAGTGCTTTCACAAAAACACAGGAGGTGATGTCGTAGGCTTGTTCTTCTTCATCTACACGGCGGTAGACATAGCGAAAAATAGCTTCATGATAACGCTCGTAGAGCGGTGCAAAAAAGCGCGGATCTTGTTGAGCGCGCTCAATTTGAGTTCTTTCTTCTTCGAGAAGAAAAGACTGCTGCTGGAGAGAGAGTTGGAGAGGCATAGTCTTTGGTTTTAAGGAGTTTAGCATGAGAGGCTTGCAGTCCACTTTTCGGGATAACGCACATATTTTTGTTTTGGTACATCTTTTTGAAAAAAAAATTAAAATTGTTTGAGCAAGCGGAGTCCACATTGTATTTTTTGCTGCTTACTTGGGCTCAGCATCTGCTTTAAACCAAACATAAACCCAACCTGCCAATCGGTAGCAAACGCGATTTTCACGGCGCCACTTAAATAAGAGCCAATACCGCTCAGCAACATCGTTTGAGACCCAAAGCCCAATAAATAAGGATAGCTGTAAAGCAAAGGCGCATTTGGCAGAACTTGATACAGCCCATATATTAACTCAAAGTCAAATGGTGAAGACATGGGGGCATGTTGCCAAGATAACTCGAGGTTTTTACTTGAATTTTTGCTTGAAATAAACATGCTTAATTGTACTGATGCATTTATTGTTTCACTATCCGAAATTTTGATTTGTGCCGCGAGCGAGGACCTGAGTTGCGCAGTTTGAGGCGTACTGTTTCGCCAACACAATTGACCAGTGAAATTGCGTTTTTTGGAGGCTTGGTATTGAAATAAAATTCGGTTTTCATTGCTTTGCCTAGGTAATTGCTGCGCATTCAGCAAATGGGGTACATCGATATATTCCATGGACATTTTAACAACGAGCGCGTTATAAGCCTGCCATTTCAATTGAAAAATACAACCCCTTTCATTGGCGCCTTTTGAGGTGTTGCCAATTGGATTGGCGTAAAAGGCCTGGTAATAAGGGCCATAATTGCGCACATGCAACCCTAACTCTAACTGCCTAGCCAAATAATAAACAAAGGCTACGTTAAAGGCACCAGCCCTGTAGAAACGCGTTTCTTTAGAAAGCGCTGTCGTCCATTCTGAATAAAAATAAAATTGTCGCCAAGTGGCTTGAGCATATGCGCCAACACTCCAAAAAGATAAGGCCTGAGGCAAACTAATTACGAGCGCGGAGTCAGAAGCGGGACGTGCACACAATTGCTGATAAAGTAGCAGCGAACCATATTGCCAAATATTGGTCTTGCGGCGGATACCAATTCCGTAGAGTTGCTCTTGGCCTTGTTTTCTTTTAGCGATCTCTTTAGGCGTTCGGTGCAAGCCAGACGTGTAGGAAAAATTGATTTCTTCTTGTAAAGTATCTAATTGGGGTCGAAAATCAGTGTGCTTGTATGAAGCAAAAAGAAGGACTTCATGATTTACCAGCCGCAAAGACCCTGCTATGCCTTGTAAAAAGCGCTGTTCATCGCGACCTTGATAAGGTTTGATCCCGAGCGGATTTTTGGCCAGTTGAAGCAAATCAATGCTCTTGCCAAGGCCTCTCGAGCTCCAGAGTTGCAGACCTTGCCCCCATTGCACTTGATAAGCTCCTGCGATCATTTTTTGCAGTACTATTTTGGAATTGGGGGCATCCCAAGCTACGTAGGCAGACATAAAGTCTATGCCCGCCGAAGGCTTTTGCTGCCAAATGGGCTCACCTGCATCTTTGGCGAATTGTGCAGCAAAACGCCAATTTTGATAAGTAAGAGAGACGCGTTGTTGAAGCGCATATGCAGGACCTAGATGCGTAGTGTCTCGAAACAAAGAAAATCCAAACGCTTCTTTCAATAACTGCGGACTTTTATATTGGAGCTCGTAACGCAAATCAGTTGTGGACCATGAAAAATGTGCCTGTTTTGGCTTAGGTACAGGTGCAAACAAATAGGCGCAACTATTTGCAATAGCTGCAAGGTCACTTTGAAGTAAGCCTTGCAATTGGAATAAATTTTGAACCGAACCACCCTGTTCAAAAAAAAACAAGAGTTGTTGGGCGTCTTGGGATGAAAGGACCTGATTAGCAACAAGCACATCGAGCTCAGAGGCCACTAACGGTAGTTGAGTTTGTTCTTGAGAAAATAGAAACCCCGTTTGTTGAGCACTAGGGCTGGCTAGCAAAGCACAAGATAAAAAAAGGTAAAATAAACGCATTAGTGCAAATTGAGTCCGATTTGAAAACATAAGCCATTGGTACTTTGCCAGCATTGCCCTACCAACCAAGTAAAGTGCTTATACCGAGTAAACGCAATTGAAAATGAATAAGATTGCGGGAATAAACCACAACTAAACTGAATTTTGGCTGTGCTCAACTTTTGGCTTAGGGTGAGATATAAATTTGGTTTGATCTGAAGATTCCAAGAAAGGCCCTGTGCAAAAGACAAGCACTCATTTAGCGCTAGCACGTGTTCTATACTAATTTGCTGTTTCGCCCCCCGACCAATATCTTGGAGTACAAGTGCGATATGTTGGTGCTTTTTGAGTTCAAACTGGCAACCCAAACGCGCACTTACGACAAGCAAATTGCCGTAAAATTCAGGTTGTGTGAAGAGCTCGACTCGTAAACTCAAACCAATTTGCAAGCCAGTAATGGGTTTAAGTGCAAGTGCATGAGCGGTCTGAATATATTGACCCGATGGATGAAATACGCCACTCAGTTCATGGTATATTGCACAACGGCTTCGCTCATAAAAACAATTAATGTACGCCCCGTTTAGATTTGCAATTTGAATAGGAGCGCTCGTGTAAAAATAAATACCTTTTTGTTCCTTTGGGCAGCTAGCAGCAGGATTCAAGCGTTGTTGATTTTGATCAATTGCATTGAGTAAACCGCTGGGCTGCATAAAACTTTGTGCACCTACAACAACCTGCGCTTGAGCAAGCATTTGACTACCGATAATTAAAACAAGAAGGAGTAGCGAATTAGACATGATCCAAAATTAGCGCCGCAGCCCGACTTCCTATTCAGTAAATTCAGCAGTTAAACAAGAGATTCAGTATATTTGAGGACACTTATTTTTATGTCGAAAGTATCCATCCCTTTTTCAGCCCATTCTTTGAGTGCATGGCAAGCTCAATTGCACAAAGAACTCAAAGAAAACACTGCACTTTTACAATATCATTCTTCCATAGAAGAACTCTCTTTTTCTCTGACTTCGCTTGAAGCACCCCAACTAGGCACGCTAACAAGTAGACCAAATTCATGGAAGCGCATGGCGGCGGTAAGTGCACACAGCGAAATACAAAGCAATGCCGTCCTAATCGAAGCACTTATGCAGGGTGCGGATGCCATTTATATTGACCGCACAACTACCCAAACCAACTATCAACAATTGTTAGCCGGCATAGAAGTCGCATATATTAGTTGTTTGATTTGTTTTGATAGCGCTGAGGCCTATGCACATTTTGAGCAAACAGCAGAAAAACAAACGGCAGCGCAGTGCATTGCGCTACATCGTTACGGTAGTGCCAAAAATTTCATCAGCACTTTTGACATCCAACAAATTGGGGCCAATTGCAGTACAGAACTTGCTTATGGCTTATTTGAGTTACAACAATTACTGGAGGAACAAGCTCAAAATCTAACGCTATACGTTGAGCTGGGCGTTGGCAACGAATACTTAGTAGAAATTGCCAAATTCAGAGCGCTGCAACACCTCGTTACACAACTCGCTAAGATCCACGAAGTTCAAATTGAATTGATTCTTATTGCCAAAACTGGCTTTTGCAATAAGAGTCTGAAAGATCCTTATACCAACTTGCTTCGGCTGTCTACAGAGGGGCTCAGCGCGGTAATGGGTGGCGCTCATTTTGTATGCATTAAACCTTACGATACCCTGAGCGCAGAAGGCCCTAGTGCTTTTGGTCAGCGCATGGCCTTGAATATTGCCAATCTCTTGAGCGAAGAAGCACACCTTGCAAGTCCTCAAGACCCCTTGCAAAATGCTTATGCCATTGAGCAACTTACCTTACAAATCACAGAAAAAAGCTGGAGCTTCCTTTGCGAGCTCGATGCAGAGCAAGCAAACGCAAACGCTGTATTGCGTGCGCAGGTCTTACAAACACGCCAATTGCGCACCAAACTTTTTGAATCGGGGAAAACAACACTGATTGGTATCAATGCCTTCCCCAACGAGTTTGAGACGTCCAAAATCAGTTGGGCAGAGACTCCAACAGCCTTAGAGCTACCGTATTTAATATTTGAAAAAAGCGCCAACTGATGCCAAGAAAAGAACTCCAAACTTACCGAAACCTCAATTGGTCTGCCCTAACCCATCCGGCAGAACCGCAAACGTATCGCTCTGGTTTAGCACCTTTTTTGGGCGGGCCATACGCGTCCATGTATCTCTCAAAACCCTGGACCATCAGGCAATACGCTGGTTTTTCTACTGCAGAGGCCTCCAATGCTTTTTACCGCCGCAATCTAGCTGCAGGTCAAAAAGGACTCAGTGTTGCTTTTGATTTGGCCACCCACCGCGGCTATGACTCCGACCATGAACGTGTTCTTGGCGACGTCGGTAAAGCAGGTGTAGCCATAGACTCCATCGAGGACATGAAAATACTCTTTGATCAGATTCCATTGCAAGAGATGTCGGTTTCAATGACCATGAACGGCGCCGTATTGCCAATTATGGCCTTTTACATTGCGAGTGCACACGAACAAGGTGTGGCTTCCGAACAATTGAGCGGAACTATTCAAAATGATATCCTCAAAGAGTTCATGGTGCGCAATACGTATATTTATCCGCCAGCGCCATCCATGCGCATCATTGCCGATATCTTCGCCTATACGTCTGCGAATATGCCAAAATTCAATTCTATCTCCATTTCGGGATATCATATGCACGAAGCCGGGGCCACTGCTGCCATTGAGTTGGCTTATACACTTGCCGATGGTTTGGAGTATATCCGAACGGGACTCAACGCTGGACTCGCCATTGACGACTTCGCACCACGGCTCAGTTTTTTCTGGGCTATTGGCATGGATCACCTCACCGAAGTAGCGAAGCTCAGAGCTGGACGTGTGTTGTGGGCCAAACTTGTCTCTTCATTCAATCCGCAGAGCAATAAATCACTTGCACTGCGCACCCACTGCCAAACATCGGGTTGGTCTTTGACGGAGCAAGATCCGTTCAACAATGTGGCGCGTACCTGCCTTGAAGCGCTATCGGCGGCTTTAGGTGGTACACAATCTTTACACACCAATGCCTTAGATGAAGCCATTGCACTGCCTACAGATTTTTCGGCAAGAATTGCCCGCAACACACAAATCTTCTTGCAAAAAGAAACGGGCATCACGCAGTTCATCGATCCGTATGCAGGTAGTGAGGCCGTTGAAAAACGCACCCAAGAACTCATCGAAGAAGCCTGGGAGTTGATTTCAGAAATCGAAAACTTAGGTGGCATGGCCAAAGCCATTGAAACAGGTTTACCCAAAATGCGTATTGAAGAAGCTGCTGCCAAAAAACAGGCTCGAATTGACGCAGGATATGAAATTATATTAGGTGTCAACCGTTATCATACTACAGAAGAAAACCAAATTGAAATTCGAGAGGTCGACAACACAGAAGTAAGAAAATCTCAGATCGCTAGACTCCAAACCATTAAAGCACAGCGTAATACTGAGGAAGTCGCACAATTGCTGAGCGAATTGAAAACGGCAGCGCAAGACAAAGGGAATTTGCTGGAAATAGCGGTTCGTTGTGCCAAAGCGCGCTGTACACTAGGCGAAATTTCCGATGTTTTGGAGGAGGTTTTTGGCCGCTACCAGGCCAAAATCAGGAGCATAAGTGGCGTTTATGCAAAAGAAATTATGGACGACAAAGATTTTATCCAAGCTAAGGCGCTGCTCGATGAATTTATCGAGCTAGAAGGGCGCCGACCGCGCATCATGATTGCCAAAATGGGCCAAGACGGGCACGACCGCGGCGCCAAGGTCATTGCCAGCTCGTTTGCAGATATCGGTTTTGATGTAGACATCGGACCCCTCTTTCAAACACCACAAGAAGCGGCCAAACAAGCCATTGAAAACGATGTGCATATCGTAGGGGTTTCTTCGCTTGCGGCAGGTCACAAAACACTTGTGCCCGCAGTGATAGAAGCCTTAGAAAAAGAAGGGCGTTCAGACATCATGGTAGTTGCTGGCGGCGTTATTCCACAACAAGATTACGACTACCTTTTCAAGGCTGGTGTATTCGGTATTTATGGTCCTGGCACAAAGATTGCATTGGCCGCCCAAGAAATCTTACACCTATTGATCAAGAGCCATCAATAAATTTTATTAATTTCGAACAGAATTCATTTGATTCGACATGTTAAATACAATACCCATGAAACTTTTTTTGCTATCCTTCTTTAGTTTGATCTTGAGTAGCTCACTCTTGGCCCAAAAGCCTACACTCCTCTTAAAAGAATCCAAGCGCGTCATTACGCTCGACGATGAAAAAGGTGGAAACACCACAGTAGAGCTGCGCAGTATGTTTACACCGGCTGGAACCAAAAAGGTCAGCACTGATTGGGTCATTTCTGGTGTAAAGGGCAAGGACTGGGATTTTACCAAAGGCGATGAAAAAAGCGATATCATCGAAATAAATTTCAAGCGTGTGGGTAACTACTCAGTGTCTCTGAATGTGACTTACTCTGTTAAAAAAACTTTAAAGAACGGTGAAATTGAAGAAGAAGAATTCGATATTTCTGTTGACAACGACAATTTCATTACCGTTACCAACAACCTCGACGAACTCACGCAGTTACATGCAGATTCTAACTTCATCAAGTTAGTGAAGCGCGCCGGCGACTATACCGTCAAAGAAAAATACGCCAATGACCCTACCCCATACATCTTTTTGGCAAAAGGTTTATTTGGCGTTTACCGCAAAGACCTCAAAGACCCAATGATCCAAGATCCTTTTGAAGAAGCAATCACCGCTTGTGCAACAGCAATTGAGCGCGATGAAAACGGTGTCTTCAAAATGCCAATTCACAAAATGTGGCTCAACGGTTTCCAACTAGAACTGCTCAACAACGGCGTTCGTTATATCCTCGAAGAAGAAGACGGCTATCCGATTGTCTACAGCAATGAAAACAAAGACAAAACCGCCGAAACACTTTCTGAAATTTTAGATGCCTGCGAATCTTACAGTAGCATAACAAGAAACCCAATGGGCATCAAATTTATTGAGGCAGCTATTCGCTACAACAACCGCGATGCCAAAACAGCTAACTTAATTTGGAAAACGGAACTTCCGAACCTCATGAACCTCACGGACAAAGATTTTGAAAACTGGACACAAGCCGATAAAGATGCTTTGCGTGTTGGCCTGATCTTGAGCTCACAAGCACTCATGAAAAGAGACAGTAGTACTGTCAATGCAAGACCTATGCTAAAAAAAGCTGAAAAATGGTTCGAGTACGACAAAGAATGGATTGCTTTTTACGAAAAAAAGTACAATAGCTTCTCAGAACAATAAGCTATCTCTATGCACCGCATCCCTAGTTGGTTAAAGAACAAATATATCCTCACCAGTTTAGTGTTTGGCATTTACTTTCTCTTTTTAGACGATTGGGATATCTTCACTTTGGTGCGTCAAAAAAGAAAGCTAAGTCAAATTGAACAACAAGATGCGCAAATGAGTGAGCAGCTCGAGCAGACCAAAAAAACACTTTACCGCCTGCACCACCTCAACGAACTCGAAGCCTATGCGCGCTCAGAAAAGTTTTTCAAACGAGACGACGAAGAAATCTTTGTCGTGACTAAGAAGTAAGCTGTTCACTTAAGAATAAATACAGTGCTGTTGAAGGCTAATCTGTCGGGGATGTCAACCTTGCACCTGGGTAATAGAAACGCAGAATCTGATCGTAACTATACCCTTTTTTTGCCATTTGCATCGCACCTTCCTGACAAAGCCCAACCCCGTGGCCAAAACCTTTGCCGTAAAGTATCACTTCTTCACCCACCACAACTGCATCAAAAAAGCTCGATTTCAATTTGAATTGCTCGCGTAAGTCGCGCATGGGTATGCCGTATACTGGATGCAAGTAAAAAGCACTTCTCGCTGGCTGCCTGAACTCCTGCAAAAGCGCATAACTCAAAGAGTCTGAGAGCGGAAAGCCGTATTGTTTGGTTAAAAAGGTGGTCCAGGATTGCAAGGGAACACTTTTGACCCAGGTAGCTTGCTTGGTATGTACACAAAAGGTATCTCGAAAAGATGACAAGCCATCGATTTGTTCGTTCCATACATCTTGAGGCTCGCATGTTTGACCACCGCAATTCGCATGAAAGAAGGTTGGGAAATATTGCCCGCTTGCAGCCAACAACACTACGGCTTGCGTCTGAAATACGGCGGTGTCAATAAGTGCAGAGCCAGTTCGTTTGTGCAAATACGCCTGACAATGGACGCGGTCACAGAGGTCAAAGCCTTCCTTTTGATGTCTGGTTTGGTTGTGCAGCGCATAAGTTCTGGAAATGACGGCCTGGGCTTGGTAATATGCTTTTTGATGCCCAGGGCCACCCTCGCAGGATACCACACCCTCTAGGTAAGTTTCAAGTGGAACGATATTGACTAAAGATAAATTGCCTTTGCTAACCCGCAACTCAAAATTACCTTCATAAGCCCGAGTTTTGGTAGAAAGTGCCGGCACTGACCAGTTGCAGAAGTCTTCGTGGGCCAATTGCAGCAATTCAATTTGGCTCGCCTGCAAGCGCAAAACACCACCTTGAAAATATTGTACCATGGTACCACTGCATTTGAAACGTCCTTGTGCTAAGGTTGCGAGCGGTAGAGATTCTATATGGCCGTCTGGCATGGTAGCCGTGAGTAAGTAGCCACCACTGCCAATTGCAAATTGAAATTCCTTGACACTCGTTGCTGTATACAAGCCCACTCTTAGGTTTTGGGCTAAAGAAAGCCCCCAAAAGCTCAAAAAAAATAAAAGCGGATAAACAAGTTTCACGAGGCAAGATAGGAATTCATGGAATGTGCAATACGTTCACTTACCCCCGATTGTTTCAATAGATTTTGAAGTTGTACGTAGTTAGCTAATTGTGCTGCTCTTTGTGGCTGCCCTGGCAGAAGACCAGAAAGTGCATTTTGCATATTTTCAATGGTACATTCTTCTTGGATCAGCTCTGGAACGGCACTTTTATTTAAAATCAAGTTAACAAGTGATATGTATTTGATTTTAACCAACTTTCTAGCTAACCAAATAGAAAGCGCAGATCCTTTGTAACACACAACTTGTGGCACGTCAAATAAGGCAGTTTCTAGAGTTGCGGTACCGGATGTCACTAAGGCGAGCTCTGCTTGAGAGAGTAAATCATAGGTGTGCGAGGTGCTCAAGAAAACGCTGTGTGCACTGCAATAACTTTCATAAACGGCCTTTGGGATCGTATTTGCACAAGCCACCACAATTTGATGGCTCTCTTGGAACTTGGCAGCTGCGGCCAACATAAGCGGAAGTTTCTGCGCTAATTCTTGGCGCCTAGAACCCGGAAGCAGCGCGAGAATTGGTTTTTCGAACTGCAGCTGGCTGTGCTCAGAGCTTTTGAAGTTATGGATTTCGTCTTGTAAAGGATGGCCGAAATAAGCGACCTCTATGCCAAATTTGTCGTAAAACGCAGGTTCAAAAGGTAAGATGCAGTACATTTTAGTGACATACTTTTGAATGGTATAGACCCTATTTTGTTTCCAGGCCCAAACCGTAGGCGAAATGTAGTACAATACTTTGATGCCGTGGTCGTGGGCCCATTTGGCCATCCGCAGATTGAACCCAGGGTAATCTACCAAAACCAGAAGATCTGGTTTTTGTGCCAAAAGGGATTGTTGCAGTTGCTTGAATTGTTTGCGAATGGTACCCAAATTCTGAACAACTTCTATGAAGCCCATGAAACTCATGGCGCTAATATGCTGTTCGAGCTCGACGCCTTGTGCACTCAATCGATCGCCGCCCCAAGCCTTGAAGGTTATTTGAGGATGTAGTGTTTTCCATGCAGCTACTAAATTGGCGGCATGTAAATCGCCAGATGCTTCTCCGCAAACAATGTATACGTAAGGATTTTGCTGCAAAGTGTCCAATTTAAAAGAAGCGCTCGAGATTGACGTAAATCATGTATGGCGCGTAGAGGAGCATGCCAAAAATGATGCCGCGGGTATGGAAATACTGCTCGCGGTTCAAGAAAAAGTAGAACCAAGCTAAGTTGCCGATCAGACCCAAGGAAAGGTAGCGACTCATGAACTCTTGAAAATGCAGCGTTTGGTGCCATAAATAACTGAAACTTTGACCGTAAGACTGCGAGAGTACAAAGACAATGAGTGGTAATAATATCAGTGGCGAAAAGACGCCAATGGCAAGTCCGACGAAAAAGGATGAATTGAGGTTGTTTTTCATAGTTCCCAAGATTTAAAATGATTGAGGTGTCCATAGGCCGTGAGGTCGAAGTGCGTCGGGACGACACTCACATATCCTGCTTTGAGCGCATGTAGGTCGGTGTCTGGGCGTTGGTCGAGATCGGCGAATTCGCCCGTGAGCCAAAAGTAATCGCGACCGTATTGGTCTTGACGTTTCTCAAAGCGATCGGCCCAATAGGCGTGTGCTTGCTTGCAAACCCGAATGCCTTTGATGTCAGCAAGCGGTAGTTTAGGAATATTGACGTTCAGACAAATCGAAGGCGCGAAGCCTTTTTCGAAGAACTGGGTGAGCAGAATTTGAATGTAGTGTTGGGCGGCGCTGAAGTCGGCGTCGGCAGCGAAATCGGCAAGTGAAAAACCAAACGAGGGGATCCCTTCCATGGCACCTTCAATGGCCGCAGACATAGTGCCAGAGTATAGCACGTTGGTGGAAGAGTTTTCGCCGTGGTTGATGCCCGACAAAATCAGATCTGGTTTGGTACCGAGAAGCTCGTAAATACCGAGTTTGACGCAATCGACAGGCGTACCGCTGCAAGCATAAGCCTCTACACCCGGATACAAATCGCTTTTAAACATGCGAATGGGGTCGTGAATGGTGATAGCATGCCCCATTCCAGACTGCGGTTTGTCTGGAGCGAGTACATGAATTTGACCAAAAGGTTTGGCGACCTCTATGAGTGCCGCTATTCCTTTCGCACTGATGCTGTCGTCGTTGGTGATGAGGATTTGAGGTGTACGACCATTATTCATGGTCTAAAATTAGTCAAATATCGCCTTGAAAATGCTAAATTTGAAGCAATGAGTGAGAAAATCAAATGGTTAGAACCCCAGCAGCGCTATGCATTTTGCGCACTTTCGGTTGTACCCGTCAGAGAAGAACCCAAAGACAGCGCCCAACAAGTGACGCAATTGCTTTTTGGCGAGCCCGTAGAAATCTTAGCGCACGGCCAACCTTGGCTCAAGATCCGCAGTTTTTTAGATGCTTATGAAGGATTTATTGACCACAAACAAGTCCTGGCCCTGACCGAAAAAGAACTCCGTCGTTGGCTAGATGCCAGTATTTATTCCAATCAACATTACCAAACCATAAACGGACCAATCGGCTTACAAAACTTGAGTGGAGGGTCGTTAATTGGAAGCACGTTGGCATTTTCCATCGGAGATTTCAACTACACTTCTGATCATGAAACAACAGCAATTGAAGGTTGGGATTATGCCATGAGTTTTCTCAATACGCCCTATTTATGGGGTGGAAAGTCCATTTTTGGCATTGACTGCTCGGGTTTTGTGCAAAACGTATATCGTCAGCTAGACTTTAATTTACCCAGAGACGCCCACCAACAAGCAGAAATCGGTAACCTCGTTGCTTTTGAAGACCGCCAGCTACTCGATTTAGCTTTTTTCAAAAATGCCAATGGAAAGATACATCATGTTGGTTTAGTAAGCCCAGACGGACAAATTTTACACGCATCAGGGCAAGTACGCCTTGACAATCTCACTGCCGAAGGTATTTACAATGAAGCAGCTGCAGATTTTACACATTCTCTTTTTGAAATTAGACGCTTATTTTAGCATTCTTCCGATATTTGACCCTTATAACTGACACCATGAAAGACCAAGCCATTTTCAACCTGATACAAGCCGAAAAAGAACGCCAATTGCACGGCATCGAACTCATTGCCTCCGAAAACTTCGTGAGCGAGCAAGTAATGCAAGCAATGGGTTCTGTACTCACCAACAAATATGCAGAAGGCCTTCCGGGTAAGCGCTATTATGGCGGCTGCGAGGTAGTAGATCAAGTGGAGCAATTAGCCATAGACAGACTTTGCCAACTTTTTGGTGCCACTTGGGCCAATGTGCAGCCGCACTCTGGTGCCCAAGCCAATGCTGCGGTGTTTTTAGCTTGTTTGCAACCTGGCGATAAAATCTTAGGCTTTGACCTTTCACACGGCGGGCACCTTACGCATGGTTCTCCTGTCAATTTTTCAGGTAAACTTTACAAGCCTTTCTTTTATGGCGTAGACAAAGAAACCGGTTTGGTCGATTACGACCTCATGGAAGAAACTGCCAAAAGAGAACTTCCCAAAATGATCATTTGCGGTGCATCTGCCTATTCAAGAGACTGGGATTACGCCCGCATTCGCAAAGTAGCAGACGAAATTGGCGCCTTGGTTTTGGCCGACATCTCCCACCCTGCCGGCATGATTGCAGCAGGCTTACTCAACGACCCTCTAGAGCACTGCCATATCGTGACCTCCACCACTCACAAAACGCTTCGCGGGCCAAGAGGTGGCATCGTTATGCTGCGCCACAATTTTGAAAACCCATTTGGTTTGCGCTGGAACAACGGCAACCTCAAATCAATGGGCGCGTTGCTAGATGCAGCGGTTTTCCCAGGTATTCAAGGTGGGCCACTCGAGCACGTCATTGCCGCAAAAGCAGTAGCTTTCGGCGAGGCGCTAGACCCCGCGTTTAAAACATACATGGCCCAAGTTCGCGACAACGCAGCAGTATTTGCGGCAGAAATGGTCAAGTTGGGCTACAACATCGTTTCTGGTGGTACCGATAACCACAGCATGCTCATCGATTTGCGTTCCAAAGGCATCAACGGCAAAGACGCCGAAAATGCTTTGGTCAAAGCAGATATCACCGTCAATAAAAACATGGTGCCTTACGACACCGAATCACCGTTCGTTACTTCAGGAATCCGCATTGGAACGCCTGCAATAACTTCTAGAGGCGTAAACTCCTCAGAAATCCCGCAAATTGTGAGCCTCATTGACCGCGTACTCATGAACGCCAACGACGAAGCCACGCTTGCAGCTGTTAAAAAAGAAGTGAATGCCCTCATGAGTGGCAAGCCACTTTTTGCTTGGTAAACATCCATATTTTGAAAATCCATGCGCTTTCAATCCAGAAAAGATGGTTTTTTGTGGGCCGTTTCGGGTTTTGTTTTCGTTATCTATGCTTGCGTAGCTGTTTTTATCTACCTCACTGAAGGTGATTTCTCAGCTGTCTATGGACTCTCCTCCGTATGGTTGGTCTTGTCGGTTTTCATCATTTGGATCTTGCCCAAAACCACCCACTATACATTTTTAGATGACCACTTGCTCTGCCAAAGTCTGGGTTTCAAAAAAAGAATATATTACAATACCTTTAACAAACTGGTGTCCTCCAATGGCTTGTATGCAGGCTGGAAAATGAGCACCGCTTGGAACTGCCTAATATTGCGCTACAACAAATACGACGAGCTCTTGATTTCTCCGCAAGACGAAGCGGCTTTCACCGAACTATTTGAAACAAAAAAAGCTCAGTTTGCCAAAACAAACTGAGCTTTTGAAAAGTTATTCAGCTCTTGGGAATCAATCAATTCCAATTTTGCCTGTACTCAAGCCATGGCAAGAATTACAAGCACCTGTGCTGAGTGGTGAACCCATTGAGATGCTGGCACCAGAAGGCCCAGTTACTTTCGGATACAATCCGGTATAATCCACATTGTCTGTAGTGTAGAAATTTCCTTTGCCGTCAATAGCGATCGTATACTTGAGCGTTCCAGAACCATTCGGCCCAGTGTAGAGCTCAACCTTACCAGAAGATACGGTATTTTGTAGGTTGGACTGATAAACGGTACCTGCTACATTAAAACAGCCCTCGCCTTCACCGGTAGAGACATGACACTGCATGCAATTCATGCCTTTGTTATGAGATTTATTGCTTCCGGCACTACTGATATTTTCTTCTTTACAAGCCCAGTATTTTTGACATGAGGCCAAAGTGAAGAGCCCGATTATAAGTCCAAAAAATAATAAACTATTAGCTGTTTTCATGTTGTAGGATTGCATTTCTGATTTTATTTTTATCGTCGATTTAAATGAATTGCTTATTCAACTTCTTTATTGCGCATCGCAAGCAATTCATAGGCACCCTTGACGACAATTTTTGCTTGTTTGAGCTCAGCCAACTTTTTGCTCGTTAGGGCTACGCGGCCGTCTTGCGACATAAGTAAGTCGACTTCAATTGGAAAATAGTTGCCCTTACTTGAAATAAACACCACATTTTTGCCATTTTGCAGCACTACGGCCTCTTCTGGCAAGGTATATTGCAATTGGTTGTCGGCCATGATTTCCGCTTTCAGGTAAGAACCAGGCGTAATATCCGCAGGAAGTTGATCGAAATGACAATGAACCTTGACGGTGCGCTCTCTGCTGATTTCGCGACCAATCAAATAAATTTTGGCCATTGCCATCTGATTGATATCTACAAATTTTAGCTTGACTAACTGCTCTTTACGCAAGAAAGACAAATACTTTTCGTAGACGGTCAGCTCTGCATGCGCATGCTTCAGGTCAATGATTTCCAAAAGATTGTCTTTGGGTTCGGCGAAAGCCCCTACATTGGCAGTTACCTTCGTGATGACACCCGAAAAGGGAGAGCGAATGCGTTGGGTGCGTTCAATTGAACCATTTTTTAGGGCTACCATGTTCACGTTGGCCATTTCAAGTTGAACTGTCAGACCACTAAGCTTGGCTTTATTGACCAAGTATGCACTTTTGGCCTGCTGAAAACTCTTTGCAGAACCCGCCTCTTTCTCGTAAAGTTGTTTTTGTCGCTCATAATCAGCAGATAAGTATTCCATCTGACTTTGTAATTCAAGGTAATCTTGTTGTAATTGAATGATATCAGGATGCTCGACTACCAACAATACTTGGCCCTTTTTAACCAACATACCATCCAAGACCTTGATTTCTTTGATGTAACCGCCAAAGGGCATAGCGATGTAAGATTTATTTTGCGGCGGCACATCAATGATACCATTGGCAAAAACACTGAGGCCCATTTGCTGCGCGCTCAGCGAACCAAGCTCGATCCCGAGGGCCTGAACTTGTTGGGCTGAAAGTTTAAATTGCTGCTTACTTGCTGTTTCCGATGCTGTTGTATTAGCTTCGTCTTTTTGAGAAGTACAGGCGCTAAAAATAAAGCTTAATAGAGCCCCGATTAAGATGACTTGCGTTTTCATTTTTCAATTAATTTTTGGTCCATTCATAGGAAATATGTAACAATTTGATCTGGTGCTGCCACTGCAAAATTTCTTCTTGCAGGGCCAATTGGTAATCTTGGAGTTGAATAAAGTCTAGTAAGGAAATTTGACCGCTATTCAGTTGTAAAGCAGCATCGGCCTTGAGCTTGACAAGTTCTCCCTGAATAGGTTCGGCAATTTCTGTATATGTCTCAATGAGGTTGATCAACTCAACATAAAGCTTGGTTTGGGTGCTCTGTAAATCCAGTAATTGTTGATTTTTGCGCAGTTCATTTTGCGATAGCGCCAATTCGAGTGCGGTGCTTCTCGCTTTATAAGCTTTGTAATCGATCGGGATTTGCGTTTGAATCTGAGCGCCTTGAAATCTTTTTGTAGGACCAAAGTACTGATCGGTACCATTGATATTTTGAGTGCCCACCAATGACTGATTGAAGTAAGCCAAGCCCAAAGCAGGTAGCTGTTGTGCCTTATTGAGCTCATTTTGTAGCTGCAGCTGTTTGGCTTCGATGTCGTAGCGCAATAAACTCGGGTGCGTGAACTGGGTACTGAATGTTGGTGGCTTCAAAAAATCAATAGCCTCATCTTGTTCAAGTTCAAAATCTTGGCCTTTGTATGCCAAGAGCGCATGAAGCGCCGACCAGGCATTTTGTAAATCCTGTGCCTGCTTAGCAACGGCGGCGTGTGCTCTCAGTGCCTTTGAATGCGCGAGCATTTGGTCCATTTTGGGCACCTCTCCTAGCGCTAAGCGCAGTGCCATTTTTTGATCGAGTAATTGATACAAGGTATCTTGCTGCTTGGTTAAATCAAGGACAGCGCTTTGCAGTCGGATTTGCTCTAGTTGCTCATCTAAAGTTCTTTTGAACTCTTTTTTGAGCAAAACCAAATCTTGATCGGATAAATGACCAGCTGCCTCCCCGAGCTCTTTTTGTAAACGCAGGGCGCCACTATAAGGAATCGTTTGGCCAAGCGTGAGGTTATTGTCTTTTTGATATACAGAATTGAACTGCCCCATCATAAAAGTTGCCGAAAGCGGTTGCCAACCTGCTTGACCCGCTGCTAAACTATGCTGCCGCTGTGCTTCAATTACAGCAGCCTTGATTTGCCCATTTTGATCGAGGAGCATGCCAAACAATTGAGCATCAGTATATTTTTGCTGTGCAAAAAAGCCATTCGAAAAGATCAGGATGGCCATTAACAAGATGCCTTTTTTGCGGCGCAACTTGAATGGCTTTTCAAAAAGCACATACAAAAGCGGTAAAATGAATAGCGTAAGAATAGTAGCTGTAATGAGCCCGCCAATCACAACCGTTGCTAATGGCTTTTGTACCTCTGCGCCACTTCCATGAGAGAGCGCCATAGGTAAAAAGCCCAAAGAAGCGACTGTAGCGGTAAGTAAAACGGGGCGCAAACGATTGGCGGTTCCACGCAAAACAACTTGCATCAGCGGCGCTCCTGATTTTTTGAGGGAATTGAATTCGGCAATCAGGACAATGCCGTTGAGCACCGCTACTCCGAAAAGTGCAATGAAGCCAACTCCTGCAGATATGGAGAAGGGCATCCCTCTCATATACAGCGCAATAATACCACCGATGGAAGCTAAAGGTATTGCAGAGTAAATCAGCGTAGCTTGCTTGACGGATTGGAAAGTCAGGTACAATAAAAAGAAAATCAGCAACAATGATATTGGAACGGCAATAAGTAAGCGCGCGCGGGCATGGACGAGGTTTTCAAAAGTACCTCCTATTTGCGAAGAATAACCTGTTTCAAATTTAAGTTGTTGATCCATTTTTTGCTGCAGTTCTTCGACAATACTTTCGACATCTCGGCCACGGACATTAAAACCCACAAGAATGCGGCGCTTGGCGTCGTCGCGCTGGATTTGATTGGGTCCGTTTTCGATTTGGATTTGTGCAAGTTCTGCTAAAGGAATTTCCTGACCTTCAGCATTGCTGACGTAAAGTTGCTCGATATCGGTTAGCTGGCTGCGATCGGTCTCGCGCAGCTTGACCACCAATTGAAATTTGCGCTCGCCTTCAAAAACAAATCCTGCAATTTGACCTGCAAAACCTAGGTTGAGCGCTCTATTGACTTCTTCTATGCTCACTTGATAGCGTGCCAACGCATCGCGGTCATAACGCACAATAAGTTGTGGTAGGCCAGAAAGTTCCTCAACATAGACATCTTGCACACCGGAAATTTTAGAAGCAATACCGCCTATTTGCTTGGCATAGGCAGATAGCTTGTCGAAATCTTCGCCATACACCTTGACCACAACATCTTGTTTGGCACCGGTCATGAGTTCGTTAAAGCGCATTTGAATAGGTTGCTGAAATCCAAAAGAAACGCTCGGTAATTCTCTGTCCAAAACCGCTTGCATTTTGGCGGCGAGGGCTTCTTTGTCATGTGCACTCACCCACTCCTCTTTGTCTTTGAGGATCAGCATGAGGTCACAGGCCTCCATGGGCATGGGGTCTGTCGGGATTTCGGCCGTACCGATTTTACCCACTACCTGCTTGATTTCAGGAAACTTTTGCAGTAAAATACGCGATGCTTTAGTAGTGGTTTCGATGGTTTTGGTGAGCCCAGAGCCTGTCATGAGGCGGGTCTCGACGGCAAAATCGCCTTCGTCCAAGGAAGGAATAAATTCAGCCCCTAATTGATTGAAGAGCAAAACAGCTATTGTGAAAAGTACAATTACGCCAGACAAAATCCACTTTTGCTTGCGGAGAACAAAGGAAAGTATCGGCGTATAACGATTTTGAATATGCTGAACAATTCTGTCAGAAAAGGTTTGACCTTGCCGTACTTTTTTGGAGAGCACCAATGAAGAGATCATGGGCACGTAAGTCAGTGACAAAATGAGTGCACCGAGAATGGCAAAAATTACCGTCTGCGCCATCGGTTTGAACATCTTGCCTTCGATACCGACCAACGCTAAAATGGGTAAATAAACCACCAAAATGATGATTTGTCCGAAAACGGCACTTTTACTAAATTTGGAAGCTGAAGCGTACACCTCCTGATTCATCTCAACTTGAGAAAGCTGCTTGCTGCGCCGGTGCTGTAATAAATGCAGTGTTGACTCTACAATAATAACAGCACCGTCTACAATGAGTCCGAAATCTAGCGCACCCAAGGACATAAGGTTACCAGAAACCCCAAAGACATTCATCAGGGAAATCGCAAAGAGCATAGCAAGTGGAATCACGGAAGCTACAATAAGGCCCGCGCGTAGGTTGCCCAATAGGAGCACCAAAACGAAAATCACAATTAACGCGCCTTCTACAAGGTTGGTACTGACTGTATGAATAGCCCGATTGACCAGATTGGTTCGGTCTAGATAGACCTCTAATGCAACCCCTTCTGGCAAAGTGCGCTCAATTTGCGCCACGCGTTCCTTGACAAGCGAAATCACTTCAGAAGAATTAGCGCCCTTGAGCATCAAGACAATGCCACCGACGGCCTCACCTTCTGCGTTGTAGGTAAGCGCGCCATAACGCACCTGGGCACCAAACTTGACCGCTGCGATATCGCGAATGTAAACTGGTGTTTCGGCACTCGGGTGCTTGATTTGGATGTTTTCGATATCGGACAAACTACTGACCAGCCCCTCGGTTTTGATATAGGTAGTCATGTTATGGCGCTCAATATAAGCGCCTCCGGTGTTTTCGTTGTTTTGCGAAACAGCTGTAAAGACTTCGTCTAGGGTGATTTCATGGGCTTTAAGCAACAGTGGATCAATAGCGATTTCGTAAGTTTTGAGCTCGCCACCAAAACCACTGACATCGGCAACGCCCTTGACACCCAACAATTGGCGGCGAATGACCCAATCTTGGATGCTGCGCAAATCGGCAGGACTGTATTGCTTTGCGTAGCCTTTTTTGGCGCGCAAGGTATATTGAAAGATTTCACCCAATCCGGTGCTCAGTGGTGCCATGGAGGGCTCTCCAAAACCTGCTGGAATATTGTTTTTGGCCTCGGAAAGTCTTTCTTGAACTTGCTGACGTGCCCAATAGATGTCAGTGTCTTCTGTAAAAACAATAGTCACGACACTTAGGCCAAAGCGGCTAAACGAACGGATTTCTTCAATGCCTGGAATAGTGGCCATCGTTTGCTCGACAGGAAAAGTAACAAAGCGCTCGATGTCTAGCGCGCTCGAAGAAGTGGCTGTGGTGACCACCTGCACTTGGTTATTAGTGATGTCCGGAACGGCATCAATTGGTAATTTAGACAGTGAAAATAAGCCCCAAACGATAAGGGCGAGGGTCAAGACGGCAACAATTAATTTGTTGTGAATCGACCAAAAAATGATGCGATTTAACATATAAACTCAATTAGAAATTAAAACTTAATAGACTTAAGCTAAACCAATTGAGGAGGATGCCAGAATTCAAAAAAATCGTTATTTGTGAGCGTTGTTGGAGGGGTGACAATTTGTGAAGCAATCTGTTGAGGCTTGTAAACTTCAAAGATCACTTGAGGCCTATCTAAAGGCATAAAAAGCGTCACTGTTGCGTTCAATGAAGCAGACTTGAAGGGTAGTTGGCGGTGCTCTTGTTGGTTGTCATTGACTTGCTGCAGGTAGTGTTCTTGCACAAAAGACCAGAAACTATTTTGCTCTTTTTCTTGTTGAAATTGCGCGTAGTGCTGTATTAGCGCGTCTAACTTGAAAAACTCAAGCCCTTGCCAATGAGGTGCCAGAGAGAGCAGACCAAAATAAAGTGCAAGAATCAAACTACAACTACGCATTGTTCAAAGTTAACCAAAATTCAAATGAACTACCGAAAGATTGTTTAATTTCGTTTCAAATCTCAGCTATGAAAACGCAACTCCTCCTATTTCTTTTAACCTTTTCTTATACAGTCTTCTCACAAGACTACCCTGGAAGTTGTGCTGCACGCAAATCGGCAAAAGTTTGGCAAACCAAAAGTGCCTCATTAAGTGTTGCTGAAATTGCAGAAACCGAAAAATATGACGTCCACTTTTATAACTTGGACCTAAACATGACTAACATCTCTACTTATTTATCAGGGAGTGTGCAAATTCATGCCAAAGCTTTGATTGACTTAGATTCAGCACTCATCGAGCTCTATGAAAGCTTGCTGGTTAGCGAAATTAAAGTCAATGGAACTACAGTCAATTATAATAGAGTTTTCAATAAAATCCGGGTGCCGGTCTCGGCAATTGCACAAGAGAATTTTGTAATTGAGGTGGCGTATGCGGGCAACCCACCCACCGCGCAAACCAATCCGTTGGGCGGCAGTGGCCTCACAGCAGGAAGCTCACCGAGTTGGGGTAACAAAGTAGTGTGGTCTTTATCTGAGCCTTTTTCGGCTTACGAATGGTTTGCCGTCAAACAAAGCCTAACGGACAAGGCCGATTCTTGTGCGGTGGCAATTACGGTTCCGGACAGCTGCATGGCCGGTTCAAATGGGATTTTAGAGCAGGTTTTACCTCTGGGTAACGGCTTCACGCGCTATGAATGGAAACACCGCCATCCGATAGATTATTACCTCATTTCAGTTGCCGTAGCCAAATATGTCGAGTACAACGTTTATGCGAATCCGCAAGGAAGCCCCACGCCCGTTTTGATCCAAAATTTTGTTTACGACAACCCTGGAACCCTACCCAATTTTATCGACGAGATCAATGAAACAGCTGATTTCATCGAGCTTTTTGCAACTCAATTTGGCCCCTATCCCTTTGCCAATGAAAAATACGGACATTGTATGGCGCCTATCGGCGGCGGTATGGAACACCAAACCATGACCACCCAAAGTTTTTTTGAAAAAACCCTTACTTCTCATGAACTCGCGCACCAATGGTGGGGCGATCACGTCACGTGTGCTTCTTGGTGCGACATCTGGCTCAACGAAGGCTTTGCCTCCTATTCAGAATACCTCATGCTCGAATCCCTTTATGCTGGGCAAGAAGCCAACCACATGAACCAGATGCATCAGAGTGTCATGAACCAACCCGACGGCAGCGTTTGGGTCTTGGATTCTTTGAACGAAGCGCGAATTTTCAGTGGTCGCCTCACTTATGACAAAGGCGCGGGCATCATCCATACCATGCGCTACATTATTCAAAACGACAGCTTATTCTTTGGCGCACTGCAAGATTTCCAAAACACTTACGCACACAGTACCGCAACTGGACTCGATTTCAAAAATCACGTAGCGAGCTACTGCAATATCAATTTTGATTCCTTCTTTGAGCAATGGTATTTCGGAGAAGGTTTCCCGACCTACCAAGTACAATACAACCAAAACGGCAGCGATCTATTCCTGCAGATTTCCCACACGGCCTCGATGCCGAACATTACACCCACCTTTACCAACCCGATATCCTTGCGTATCCTAAGACAAGGCCAAGCCGATACCATTATTAGGTTTGAAATCAACAACAACGTAGAATTGTTTTCACTGTATAATTTTGGCACAGTCGTTGGCACTATTGGCATCGATCCGAGCAACTGGGTCATCAACGGCAATGGCGGCGTTTCAATAGATCCAACACTAGGTTTTTCGAATAAACCATTCACGCCATCCACACAATTGGAGGTGTATCCCAATCCGAGTAGTGATTTTATCTCCATCAAAGGTCAGACAGAAACGCTGGCGTTTACTTTCTATAATGCGAATGGAAAAACGGTTCAAACCGGAACAATTGATCCGAATGAACTTATTGATGTGCGCACACTCAAAAGTGGTGCTTACATCCTCAAATGTATGTCGCCAAATCAACAACAATATATTCGCGTCGTAACAATAAAGGAATGAATTCGTAGTTGTAGCTATTAAAAAAATATTTATGAAAAAATTACTTTTAAGTCTCGCCTTGCTTTCTTGGGGCAGTTCTCAAGCCCAAATTAGTTTCGAGGGAGTTTATTTACAAAATGGGGCCTTCTTTGGAGCCGGAAAAGGCAATCTTTCGGACTTTCAAACTTTAGCGCCGCAGTCGGTCTTATTGCAACAAGATTTGAGCTCTTATCAGTCTTATCCTGCAATGAACTTGAATTTTCCTGGTCAATCTCAATCTTTAAGTGTTGGACTTAAAATGGCCAAATTACCCAATGCTACATTGCGTTTAGGGCTCATGCACACCAACCAACAAAATGCGTTATCAATTGGCGGTTCATTTACCGAAACCTTCCGAATCGATACCCTCACGAGTTCACAAACAGGAGATCAAATTTTTGTAGATTCTTTTAGCACGCACAGTTACAATGCCAATTATTCGCAAGAACAATTGCGCCTAGATGCCTCTTTGTTATTTCGCTACAATGCCGATAAACGCTGGAGTTTTTATGCAGGAATCGGTGCCAATTTTGGTTTGAGCTACAATGCACAGACAAATGTAAATCAGCATGTTTCTCCCTATGGAGGTGGGTATGGATACGGCCTCTTTAACGACATGGTGTACAGCGGAACACAAACGCAAGAAACCTTTGAAAACAAAGGTGGATTTGGTTTTGGCGTGTACGCACCATTAGGCATTGATTTTCAGGTCGGTAAAAAGCGTGATTTCTGGATGCCGATCCATTTATACATAGAACTTCGCCCTGGCTTCAATGTCAATCAAATTTCTAGTTTAGGAAGCAGCTTCAGTGCAGGTAATTTCTCAAACGTCGGTTTGCGTTTTCACATCAAGTAATTCAAAAGCATTCTAAATAAGAAGCCGGGAATTTTTTCTCGGCTTTTTTTTATGTCAGAACCAAACTAAAAGGTAAATTTGTGGCGCAAAACAAACCAACCAAAGTAACTTTTGTTACACACTTAAAATAGACCAATGGAAACAGCCTCTAGCGCCAATTACCTACCGTTGCTGATGCAAGTTGCAGTCGCAGCAGGTTTTGTGATCTTCACGCTTTTTGTCACACACATACTTACCCCAAGAATCAATTCTACCAAAAAAGACGACAACTTTGAATGTGGTATCGACGCGCAAGGCAATGCCCGCTTTCCGGTATCTATCCGCTATTTCATGACGGCCATTCTCTTTGTATTGTTCGATGTGGAAGTTATTTTCTTTTACCCTTACGCAGTGAACTTTTACGAGCTCAAACTAGAAGGATTATTAGCAGTTATTATGTTTGTCGGTTTTTTCTTGACCGGGTTTTACTATATCTATAAAAAAGGAGCATTAGAATGGGAAAAATAGAAGACCTCGAAACGATCAACGGAGAGGGTTATCAACTGACCACCCTCGACAAAGCCATTGCGCTTGCACGTGCCAACTCTGTTTGGCCTTTGCCATTTGCGACCTCTTGTTGCGGTATTGAGTTTATGGCAACCATGGGTAGCGCCTATGACCTCTCGCGTTTTGGCATGGAGCGCATGTCTTTTACGCCGCGCCAAGCAGATCTACTTATTGTTGCAGGAACCATTTCAAAAAAATTGGGGCCTGTACTCAAACGCGTATACGAACAAATGGCGGAGCCCAAATGGGTTTTGTCAGTTGGGGCCTGTGCGTGTTCTGGTGGTATTTTTGATACCTATTCCGTTTTACAAGGCATTGACCGCATCATTCCGGTAGATGTTTATGTGCCTGGTTGCCCACCGCGCCCAGAGCAAATCATCGAAGGCGTCATGAACATCCACGAACTCGTCAAAAAAGAATCCAACCGTCGCCGCTATTCGGAAGAATACAAGCATTTGATGGACACCTACCAAATCGACATCGATCAACATGGAGAAGCAAAATAACCAGGAATACCTCACGGCTATTCAAGCGGCATTTGGCGCCGATGTTTTGGCACATGAAGAAGCTTTTGGGATGCTCAACGTCGAGCTCACACCTGCGCGCATTCACGACGCCATTGCTTGGTTGCAACAACACCAAGACCTCAGTGTCAATTACCTCACCAACATCGCTGGTATTCACTATCCGGAATCAGAAGGCAGAGAATTTGCAGTTGTGTATCAATTGCACTCCTGGAAAAACAATTTGCGTTTGCGCATCAAAGGCTATCTACCCAAAGAAAACCTGCACATTGCCAGCATCACCGACTTGTTTGCCGGTGCCAACTGGATGGAGCGCGAAACCTATGATTTCTTCGGAATTATCTTTGACGGGCACCCCGATTTACGTCGCATCCTCAACATGGACGACATGGATTACTTCCCAATGCGCAAAGAATACGTCCTCGAAGACGCCACCCGCGAAGACAAAGACGACAGATTTTTCGGACGTAACAACAACGAATTATGAGCCAAGATCTTAAAGATGTAATACAAGCGGCTGACCCCGCCAATGTGGCCACCATTAACTTTGGTCCGACCCACCCTTCTACGCATGGTATTTTTCAGAATATTTTAAAAGTTGATGGCGAAAAAATCATTTCTTCCGAACAAACGGTTGGTTATATCCACCGCGCTTTTGAAAAATTGGCAGAGCGTCGTCCGTACAATCAAATTACCCCGATCACCGACCGCCTCAACTATTGCTCCTCCCCGATCAACAACATCGGCTGGGAAATGACCGTTGAAAAACTCATCGGCGTGGATATTCCTAAGCGCGTACAATACATGCGCGTAATCATCATGGAACTCGCCCGCATCGCCGATCACCTCATTTGTAATTCCGTCATTGGCGTAGACGCTGGTGCACTCACCTCTTTCTTTTATCCGTTCTCTGAACGCGAAAAAATTTACGAGCTCTATGAAGAACTCAGCGGCGCACGCCTCACCACCAACATGGGCCGCATCGGCGGTTTTGAGCGCGACTTCACCCCTGTTTTCCACGAAAAACTCAAGTCTTTTCTCAAAACTTTCCCAAAGGCATTTGAAGAGTTTGACAGCATGCTCGCGCGCAACCGCATCTTCATGGACCGCACCAAAGGCGCTGGCCCTATTTCTGCAGAGCGTGCCCTTTCTTATTCTTTCTCCGGACCCAACTTGCGCGCTGCAGGTGTAGACTACGACGTGCGCGCCATGAATCCATATTCTTCTTACGAAGATTTCGATTTCATCATCCCGGTTGGTGTCAACGGCGATACCTACGACCGCTTTATGGTGCGTCAGGAAGAAATCCGCCAAAGTTTGCGCATCATCACGCAAGCCTACAACAACCTTCCCGAAGGCGACTACAAAGCAGACCTCCCCGACTTCTATCTTCCTGCAAAGGCAGATGTCTACAACAACATGGAAGCACTCATTTACCATTTCAAAATTATCATGGGTGAGACCGAACTTCCAGTCGGTGAAGTATACCACGCCGTTGAAGGTGGCAACGGAGAACTTGGCTACTACCTCATTTCAGATGGTGGCCGCACCCCATATCGCCTTCAATTCAGAAGACCTTGTTTTATTTATTATCAAGCATATCCAGAAATGATCAAAGGTTTGCCGATTTCAGACGCCGTTCTGACACTCAGCAGCATCAACGTCATCGCCGGAGAACTAGACGCCTAATATGAAAGCAGATCACCCACAAGCCGTCAACGAAGCACCGATTGAATTCAGTGCCAACACAATGACCGAAATGAATCGCGTCATTGGTCTTTTTCCAGAAGGCAAACAAAAGAGTGCCATTCTGAGCGTGCTGCATTTAGTCCAAGACGAATTCGGTTGGGTCAGTGTTGGTGCCATGAACCGCGTGGCGCAAATCCTCGACATCCAACCAATTGAGGTCTATGAGGTAGCTACATTCTACACCATGTTTCACCTCGACCCTGTAGGCAAAAACGTACTCGAAGTATGCCGCACCGGGCCTTGCCAATTAGTAGGTTCAGACGACCTCATTAAGTATATCGAAGAAAAACTCGATATCAAAGTTGGCGAAACCACCAAAGACGGTATGTTCACCCTTAAAACAGTGGAATGCCTTGGTGCTTGCGGTTACGGTCCTATGCTCATGTGTAAATACCAATTTTACGAGCGCCTCAACAAAGAAAAAGTGAACGAAATGCTCGACGCCATGCGCGAGGCCTCAAATTCTTAAGCCATGTCAAGAAAACTACTCATAGAACACGCAGAAGTTCCAGGAATTGCTTCCTTTGAAACTTACCGCAAACACGGCGGCTATGCTTCGGTTGAAAAGGCACTCAAAACCATGAGCCCCGACGACGTTGTCGAAGAGGTTAAAAAATCAGGTTTGCGTGGCCGTGGTGGCGCAGGTTTCCCTACCGGTATGAAATGGTCTTTTTTGGCCAAGCCAGAAGGCGTGGAACGCCACTTAGTTTGCAACGCCGACGAATCCGAGCCCGGTACCTTCAAGGACCGCTACCTCATGGAAAAACTCCCGCATTTGCTCATCGAAGGCATGATCACCTCTAGCTATGCATTGGGCGCGCGTCGTTCTTTCATCTACATCCGTGGAGAGTTCATGTATGTATTGCGCATTCTTGAAAAAGCAATTGCCGAAGCCTATGCCAACGGCATGCTCGGTAAAAATATACTCGGATCTGGTTACGACCTCGACCTCGTGGTCACACCAGGTGGAGGCGCCTATATTTGCGGCGAAGAAACAGCACTCCTCGAATCTTTAGAAGGCAAGCGTGGCAACCCGCGCATGAAACCACCCTTTCCTGCCGTCAAAGGTTTGTGGGGCAATCCAACCGTGGTCAACAACGTAGAATCTATTGCAGCGGTTGTTCCAATCGTTAATGAAGGCGGAGAAGCGTATGCCAAAATTGGTATCGAGCGCTCGACCGGAACCAAACTCATTTCAGCAAGCGGCAATCTTGTGCGCCCAGGTGTTTACGAAATCGAACTCGGCTTATCGGTCGAAGAATTCATTTACGGAGACAACTACTGCCGCGGTATTGCCAATGGCAAAAAACTCAAAGCGTGTATTCCGGGCGGCTCCTCTGTTCCGATTCTACCGCATTACCTCGTGACCAAAACAGCAGCAGGCACCGATCGCCTCATGACTTACGAAAGCTTAGCCGATGGTGGTTTTGCCAGTGGTTCGATGCTCGGTTCTGGTGGTTTTATCGTTTTTGACGAAGACCAATGTATTGTGCGCAATACCTGGAATTTTGCACGTTTCTACGCGCATGAGTCTTGCGGACAATGCTCGCCGTGTAGAGAAGGTACAGGCTGGATGGAAAAAGTCCTTTACCGCCTCGAACACGGAACAGGTACGCTAGAAGACATCAGCTTGCTCGAAGAAATCAACAAAAAAATTGAAGGCAATACCATTTGCCCGCTAGGTGACGCAGCCGCTTGGCCTGTAGCCGCCGCTATTCGCCATTTCAGAGACGAATTTGAATGGCATGTGAAGTCTCCACAAGAGGCGCAAACAAGAAATTATGGTTTAATCCAAGCACCGCTTGAAGCTTAGTCCTATGATAAAAGTAACTATTGACGACGTCGAAATTGAAGTAGCACCGGGTACCACCATCCTGAACGCTGCACGACAAGCTGGCGGAGACCTCGTGCCTCCTGCCATGTGCTACTACAGCAAACTTCCGGGTACGGGTGGCAAATGCCGCACCTGCTTGGTGGAGGTAGCCGCTGGTTCTACTGCTGATCCGCGTCCGATGCCCAAATTGGTGGCGTCTTGCTCCACAACAGTTATGGATGGCATGGTTGTCAAAAACAAAACTTCTGAACGCGTTCAAACCAATCGCGGTGGTGTAGTTGAGTTTTTGTTGGTCAACCATCCGCTCGACTGCCCTATCTGTGACCAAGCAGGTGAATGTCATCTCCAAGACCTCGGTTACGAGCACGGATCTGCCAAAACGCGTTACCGCGAAGAGCGCCGCACGTTTAGCCCCATCGATATCGGCAACAAAATCAAGTTGCACATGAACCGTTGCATTTTATGTTACCGTTGTGTGGCTGTGGCCAATCAGCTCACCGATTCACGTGTTCATGGCGTATTGCACCGCGGCGAACACGCCGAAATCTCTACCTACATCGAAAACGCCATTGACAACGACTTCTCTGGCAATATGATAGACGTTTGCCCTGTGGGTGCCCTCACCGATAAAACGTTCCGTTTCAAGTCGCGCGTTTGGTTCTTGAAACCATACGAAGCCGAATGTGCGTGTAACAAATGTTCAGGAAAAGCAGTGGTTTGGATGTTCGGCAACGAAATATATCGCGTTACTGCCCGCAAAGACAAATATGGCGAGGTAGAAACCATCGAAGACAAAACCGCCTGGATTTGCAACGATTGCCGCTTTGACAAAAAAGACCCAAGCAACTGGACCCTCATTGGCCCGCGCAAAATTGACCGTCATTCTGTCATTTCTCAAGGTAAATACGCCACCAAAAACGACAACAATCCAAAACTCCTTCGCTAATGGATACCGCGATGCTCATCGAAAAATCGATACTCGTCATTTTGCTCTTCCTGGTTTCACTGGGTGCAGCAGCCTACATGACCTACTTTGAAAGAAAACTTGCCGCCTGGATCCAAGACCGCGTTGGACCAGACCGCGCAGGGCCTTTTGGCATCCTTCAACCTATTGCCGACGGCGTAAAAATGTTCCTCAAAGAAGATTTCATACCAGCAAAGGCAGACAAATGGCTCTTTATCATTGGTCCTGGTATTGCCATGTTTACCGCGCTCATTACCAGTGCAGTCATTCCTTGGGGTCCTAAACTACACCTCTTCGGTCGCGACATCGTGTTGCAAGTTGCCGATATCAACATTGGTATCTTATATGTGTTTGGCGTCATCTCAATTGGTGTCTATGGCATCATGATCGGTGGTTGGGCCTCCAACAACAAATATTCGCTTTACGGTGCCATCCGTGCGAGCTCCCAGATGATTTCTTACGAATTGGCAATGGGCGTTTCGGCTATCACCATCGTGTTATTATCTGGTTCACTTAGCCTCACCACTATTGTAGAAGGACAAAGCGATGTATGGAACATAGTTTATCAGCCCGTCGCCTTTTTGATTTTCTTTATTTGTGCCTTGGCAGAGCTCAACCGCGCGCCTTTTGACTTACCGGAGTGTGAATCTGAGCTCGTGGGCGGTTACCACACCGAATACAGCTCCATGAAACTCGGTTTGTATCTCTTTGCGGAGTATACCTCAATGTTTGTATCTTCGGCAATTATGGCCATCCTCTTCTTTGGCGGCTACAATTTTCCAGGCATGAGTCATTTCAGTGGCAATACGCTCGCTATTCTCGGCATCGTTGCCTTTGCCACCAAAATCTTTTTGTTCATTTTCGTGATCATGTGGATCCGCTGGACAATCCCGCGTTTTCGTTTTGACCAACTCATGCACTTGGGCTGGAAATCATTACTTCCACTATCACTCATCAATTTATTGGTAACTGGTTTGGTCATCGCCTACAAAAATGGCTGGTTCTAATTAAGAAAATAACATGGAAAGCTTAACCAATCGCAAAAAAGTCGTTTCTGACAAGCCCATGACGCTTTGGGAGAAGATTTATCTTCCTGCCATCATCAGCGGCATGATCACCACTATGCGCCACATGTTTCGCAAGCGCAAAACCATTAAATATCCAGAAGAAGTCCGTGAATTTGCACCGGTTTACCGCGGTCAGCACGTCTT
>Ga0114968_10000144_pt1 | contig 52459 bp, 99 predicted proteins | sample M_130807_EF_Meta_FD_87020 | JGI IMG/M metagenome (GOLD analysis project Ga0114968, IMG submission 87020) | Freshwater microbial communities from Lake Montjoie, Canada to study carbon cycling - M_130807_EF_MetaG | ecosystem: Environmental > Aquatic > Freshwater > Lake | place: Lake Montjoie... | reverse complement strand
TTTCTTGTCTTATACAAGCTGTTTCGTTTATCAATTCAATAGTATAATGTTGTTTTAATTTTTCAATTAATACAAAATCACTAGAACTCACTATACCTTTTTCAAATAATTTATTTAATTTTATTTTTGTTGGTATACCATTATAATCTTTATAATGGTCATTTAAGCTTATTTCATAATCACATACTTGCTTTAGTGCTTTATTTAATGCAACTCTGTGCCACTCGCAAGCATCTACTAATACTCCATCTAAATCAAATATTATAAGTTCAATCACCTTTTATAATCCTCACGCTATCTTCTTCAAAATGTTGAGTTGAAAATTCAAACAGCTCACTATCTTCTAGTGCTATCATTTGGTGTCTTAAACCAACATAAACATGGAAAGAATTTCCTTGGTTTAGGATAATTTCGTTTGCATTCTCAATATCATTTGCTTCACTATATCTAACTAATATTTTTCCAGATTGCAAATAAAAAACTTCATCTTTTATATTATGAAAATGCCAAGAACATTTTCTATCTTTGTTAAAGAATAGTAATTTTCCACAATATTGTTCTTTATTAACTATCCACTTTTCGTATCCCCAACCTTTTTTATGTATTTCAGATTTCATTTATAATTTCCTCAAAATTTATAGTAGCTGTGCCACTTTTAGTAACAACTATTGATGAACAAATATTTGCAAATTTTATAGATTTTTCCAAGTCATTAGATATTAGATACTTAGTAACTAAAGAAGCTATAAAAGTATCTCCAGCACCACTAACATCAAATACTTGAACTTTGTTTGTTGGTATAATTTTATTATTATATAAGGCTCCATTTTCTCCAAGAGTAACTACTAGTTTATAGTTTGTTGGATATTTTTGAACTTTACTATGTTCTGTTTCGTTTATTTTAATAATACAATTTTCGTATTTACTTAAATCTGTTTTTTTACTATCAACAAAAATTGGACAATTAAATAATGCTAGTAAATTTGGTATAATATCATTAGTAATAAATCCTTTATCATAATCAGATATTACTACTGCATCATATTTAAATGATTTTATATTATTTATATCAATTTTTTTAATTATATTACTTTCATCAACTCTTAATAGATGCTGTTTAGTTTTTAAATCTACAAATCTAGTTTTTATTACTGTTTCTTCATTTTTTATTAAAAATACATTTAAACCTAAATTTTGTAAATTTTTATATACATTACCAACCATACCTTCCATTTTATTTGTATATTTTATATCAAATACTGGAACTGGTGCTTCTGGGCTTAGCCGCAGGCAGCTACCATAGCTAAATTGATCTATACAGTAATCACCTATTACTAATACGTTTAATGATTTCAGTTGTTGAATTGTTGCTGACATAATTAAATATTTTAACCTCTAGTAATCCAAGTTTTTCATATTCATATCCTACTACTTCTTCTTTTTTATAATCTCCACCTTTTACAATTATTTGTGGTTGTATTCTTTGTATCAAATTTAAAGGTGTTGGTTCATTAAATATTATAACTTCATCAACAAATTTTAAAGATTCTAAAATTGTTTTTCTTGTAAATTCATTATTAATGGGCCTTGAATCACCTTTTATTTTTTTTACACTTTGATCGCTATTAAGACCAACAACAAGATAATCACCTAATGATTTAGCATATTTAAGCAATTCTATATGACCTAAGTGTAAAAGGTCAAAACATCCATTAGTAAATATTTTATTATTCATTTATAATTATCCAATTATTTTTATAGGTTGGATTTTCATTATATTTTCTAACATAACGATGAATAAATTTTGGTTTATCTTTTAAAGTTTCAATATGATCGATAAAGCAAGCAAAGGAACTATCAATACAGTGTATTTCTTTTGCATTTTCTAATATTTTTAGATAATCAAATATTGAATATTGACTTTCTTGAGAAAATTTATGATTTGCAGATATTGCATTAGAAAATGTTTTATTAATTATTAAATTTCTTTCTATGTCTTGATGAACAAATACATATTCATCATTAGTTACCATTTTATTGTATAATTCATCTTGTTTTGTTGTATTACTTTTATAATAAAAATTATCCCATCTTTTATTATAATCTACTTTTGCTTGGTAATAAAATTGTTCACAAAAATCTTCATAAATTTTATGTTTACTTTCGCAAAAAATACCAGTTTTTATTATTGAATCAAATAATCCATTTGAATAATTAAAAGCTTCTTTATCTGTATTTGCAATTAAAGGCTTTATTTCTTTATCGTCTTTAAATAAATCTTTAAAATTAAATAAATTATGTGATTTTATTGGTACAAATACAAAATCATTTTGTTTCTTTATCTCTCGTATAAGACCATTACACAATATCAGATCTCCAAGACCTAAATGAATCATAACAAGACAAGTTTTCATTTAATTACCATATTAGAATGCTCTGGGTAGCATGGGGTATCGTCTTCGTTAAATGGTTGTCCAACATATGTTGTTCCAATTCTTCTTGAAGGGAAAGGATTATTTGTAAAAAACTCATCATGAATAATAACATTATTTTCAATATAAGGCCAAATAAAGTTTTGTAAAAAAATTTGATCATAATGATATTGTTCTGGAACTTGTTGTGCGAGGTGTAATAATGCTTTTACATTTTTTATTACACCATTTTTTATCCCAAACATACCAGCCAAAACAGGAAATCCACCATGATATGGATGATCTCTCATTACATGAGCACTTTTTTCGCTTAAGATCCAAGCATTTACTGCATCAACTTCTCTTTTTGTTATTCTAGAATCTGTGTCCCTTGATATCATTCTTTCTATACCATCTTCTGACATAGGTAAAAATCTATTTACTGAATATTTCCAATTAGAAGTTTCATCAGTTTGTATTATTTGTGTATTGTTAAATAACGATAACTTTTCAATAGTTTGTGTAGGTACGTCTTTAGCACAATAAAAACGGCAAAGCCAGCCGGGATATAACTCCAAGGCTGACTCTGCGTTTTTAATAGCCCCTACGTTATATTTTGGGTTGTTACCCCAAAGTGCGTAAGTTATTAATTTCATTTATTCATTCTCTCTTGATATATTTCTAAATATTTCATAAATATTTCTTTTTCATGTTGTTTCTTCCAGCTATCATGTTCTGGATTTGTACTCATTCCAACTGGATTAAAATAATATACACCTAGAGTATCATTTATCTTCATAAATTTTGAATCATTAAATGCACACCTTAACCAAAAATCCCAATCCCCTGCTGATTTATATTTTTGATCAAAGTAACCATTTTTATCATGTACTGATTTTCTCCACATAGGATTATTGTGTGGTGGATTACCTCTAAGCATAGCTTCTAATGAAAATTGTTCAAAATTATATTTTTGCCAATCTGATCTAATATCTTCCCAACGTTTATTGGATTCTTTTGCTATATAGCTATCTGCATAAACAAGATCAGTTTCTGGATTTTGGTATAAGGCTTTTGCGTGTTCTTCAACTGAATTTATTGCTTTTCTATCATCTGCGTTAGCATTAGTTATGTATTCCCCATTTGCCATTTGAATACCCATGTTCCATGTATCATATATACCGGGATCGTAATCTAATCTTTTATAAATAATATTATCTGGATATTTTTCTATATAACGTTTTATAACTTCTTCTTCGTTGCCGGGAGAATTTGGATTTATTATAATCCATTCACATTTATCTTTAAAAATTGTTTGTCTAGTAATATCGTCCATAAATTGTTCAATATATTCATCAGCTTTAAATATAGAAGTTACAAGTGAAATTTTTGGAAGTTTATTCATATCAAACTTTTCTATTCTTTTGCCATAAACATATTCAACAAATCCTTCATAAATCTTCTCTGCTGCAAACTCTTTCTCGATATGAAGGGCAAGACGTTTTGCTTGTCCACGGTATCTATTCCAATCCTTGTAAACCCCTCTCATTTCGCTTTTAGCAGAGTTTCCAACAGGGAACGACCACATAGTATCTTTCTCTATTACTCCTCCCCATATCGCTTCTGGTTGGACAGGACCAAGTGTGAAATCTACTCTTGCAAAATGTGGTTTTACTTTTCCTTCTTTGTTAGGGCAATACATAAAATCTGTATGACCAGACCATTCAGTTGTAATTACTGGAAGTCCTAATCCTGCTGCTTCAAATAAGGGCAAACCAAAGCCTTCACCATGAGATAGAGATACTAATGCTTTAACTTTTGGATGGGTATAAAGAGAAGTCATTTCTCCTTCGCTCATATCACCATGAAGAAGATAAACTTTACATTTTCTATCTTTGTGTTGTTCTAAGATTTGTTTTAGATTATTCGTTATTGCTTCTCGATCAATTTGAGAAGAACCACCAAGATGGGTTTTACAAATCAAACCTACATTATCATTCTTGAACTCTTCAACAAACCATTTGATAGTATTTGCTAAATTCTTTCTTGGTCCTGCTTGAGCAACTACAAGAAAATTGAAATCTGTTGTAAGGTTTAAATCAAGTTCTATACCATCAATCTTTCTTGAAGCATAATTAACTACTTCAATTGGAGTATTAACTTTGTATCCCTGTATCTGTTTACCAGTTTGTTGATTAACTGCTGTAAAAACTCCGTTATCAAAACCTTTTTTAGCAAAACTTGAAACAACGATAATCTTGTCCATTTCGTTTGAAGGTTGAACCCAAGCAGGAGAAATCTTATTTGTTTCAATTCCTGCTGTGTAGCCAATATTAATTGGAGCCATTTTCTTCCACTCATTTGGAATGGAGATTTGAAGTGATATATCATATTGTGGTTGATTGTTAGAAGCTTGCGTATATTGAACTGTTTTCATGATTAAACTATCAATCCAAGCACGTTCTTCATTATCTTCGTGTATCCATCCACACTGTCCCCAAGAAGTAGGAGTAAGGTAGATATCGAATAGATCTTCTCTTGAACGAAGGGCTCTAAGGGCAAATCTGGATTGCTCACCATAACCAGAAGCAGTTAAAGCTGGTCCTGTAACTAATAATTTCTTTTTCATGCGATTTCTTTAAACTCCCAACCTTTGTAAGATTTATTAGGCCAAACACCTTTGTTATAAGTGTCAGTTAAGATAGTATCCCAACGATTAATAAAATCTGTAAAGTTGAAATTATCTATAACGTGTTGTCTACCTGCTTGTCCAATTAGTTTTCTTGTTTCTTTTGGAATTTCTGTAAATGTTTGAAGAGCACCAACCATTTGTTCTTGGCTAATTCTATCTTCATAGATAAATGGAACTTCTTGTGAACCAATTACAGCTTGTGAGGCTGGAATAATCTCGATACCAAACAATTGATTACCATTTCTTATTTGATCTTGAAGTCCACCTGTCTTAGTCACTATAATTGGTGTTTCACAAGCAAGTGATTCAAGCGTAGCAAGACCAAATCCCTCTGCATCGGAGATATTGATAGTAGCATCAGCAGCATTATAGAAATAAGCTAGGTTTTGTGGTGGAACTTTTTGTTCGGAGATAAGAACTTCTCTATTTACAAGTCCTAATTCCTTCATAATAGCATGTAGATCTTGACCATGAACGTCTCTTGGGTCTGTATGCATGATAAGAGTTGCTTTTGTTCCTGTTTTCTTTAAGAATTGAGCAAACCACCATATAAGCGAACCAGATTGTTTACGTCTAGCGTTTCTATTGTTCCAAAAGAAGATTAATCTATCATCTTCAATCTTTAAGTTCTCTTTCTTAAATTTAATGATCTCTTCTGCTGGTAACCTCTTAAAGATATTAGTATCAACAGCGTGTGGTACATAAGTTCTTGCTACTTCTGGTGCTACGGTAGCTACGATATCATCTGTAAGCTTGGAAATAGTAGCAATATGATCGTTTGATAGGTAAAACTTACGATTAAAGGTTGGATATGGGTAGTTATCCCAAACATGGTAATAAACCAAAGGTATGTTTGGTCTAATTTCGTTCTCCATTTCCCATAACCAACCCCAAAAACGAGGATCAGTCATAAACCAAATAACATCTGGTCTTTCTGTCCTCATAATTGAGCGGATCATATCCTTATTACCGTATCCATCAACAGGAAACACAATCCAATTGTCTCCCCACTGTTCTGTCTTCTGTGGTCTGTAATCTTGATGTTTAACCGCACCACCAAGAGAGATAAATTGATACTTTCCTGTATTCAACAATCCCTCAATAATATACTTGGTTTGTGTTCCTACCCCAGATGGTGAAAAAGGGTGATCTGATAGTGTTAAAATCTTTATTTTTTTATCCATTTATTACTCACTTGCATAAATCTGTTTTATAAAACTCGCATCCACTACAAGATAGACGATTTTTAATATACTTATTACTTTTAATCGCCTTAATTCCCTTTGTCAATAGTAAATTTGCGTTTTCTGTCTTTTTTGTTCCACTCGTTACACGGAAAAACTCAACACGGTCTTTTTTAGCTGTTCGCTTCAAAAGAGCAAAGTGAGTTTCAATCATTTTAGGATCAATATTGAATTTTTGAGCATAAAACATCTTATAATATGTAAGTTGATAGTTGATCATAGGATCTGAACGTTTATCGGTGCCCCAACCCCATGAACAGGTCTTCCAATCAATAATGTGATATTTACCATCTGGTGTTTTAAGGATAAGATCGATAAAACCCTTGAAGTCATACTCAAAGTCAAGGTTTTGGATACGCTCAAAAAGAGGTTGTTCAGTAGCTACTACTTCGTAGCCTTCCATATAACTATTAAGGCTCTTGTAAAGCTCTGAGAGGATTGCTTTACCCTGCTCCACCATATCATTAATAAGAACTTGGTCAATTTTAACTTGACCATCAAGGATCTTGAGTTCTTCCTTGAATTTTGCTTCAAAGTATTCACTGTGTTGCTCCTCCTTGATTTCTTTAAGTAGTGATTTCTCACAAGTTTCATGGATAGCAATACCAAAACAGGTATATTGTGTTGAAGTAAATACTTTGTTTTTATCAATATACTGAAGTTTGTGCTTATGTGGGCACTCATTCCAAACTTTAAGTTCGGAGAATGAAATATGTGACAAGATACTTCCTTTTTTCTATGCCACTATCATAACAACTACTAGAGCATAGGTCAATAGGGTATATCTTCAGTTACTTCATCTATGTTATCAAAAAATAAACCTTTTTCTATTTCTACAAGTTTTCTATATAATTGAGGAGATATCTGTTTTACTGTTTCTCTATCCTTTAGGAAGAAGAACTCAAATCCATTAGCAAAATACTCTCTAATAGATGTTGCTCCATATGGAGAACAAAATAGCCCAACAGTTAAAGTATTAAGAATTGGATATCCTACCTCCTCATACAAATACATATCAAATTTTTTATTGTATTCTATACTTAGAAAATCATATTTACTAGTATCAAATTTATTATCTTTTAATATTTGTTTAAGCTTTGCTCTTTTTATAGCAAATTCTCTATTAAGTTTATTATCGGTATACATATCAAAATTTGCTAATTCTTCAATTGAGTGAGCTATTTCGTGTACTATGTCTTCCAACATATTTACTTCACTTTTTTGTTCGTTAGTTAAATATAAAGCACCATCCATATAAGCTGCATTAAGTTCCCTTTCTTTAAGCTCTTTAAATTGACCTATATAAATTGCTTCTACATTTTGAAAAAGAAAGTGGGGTATTGTTGACTTAATCTTGTTAAGAACTTTATCAAGATCAATATCTGTTGTAAATTGATCTTTTATAAGAACATGAATTCCATCAAGGAATACCCTTTCTTTATGACTTTTCTTAGAATTAGTAGAAGATTTTTTCATATACTCAAGAAGGTTGGGTTGGTTCTTCATTTTTACTCAATTCACCATAATCAACATCATGTAGAGCTTGTTGATATCCTCTAAGCCAATTTTCTTTTGCTACAGTAATCAAGAAATCTGGGAATTCATTAGCCATAGCTTCTACAATCAATTCTACTGTTACTTCACCATTTTCTGGCCTCATTTTTTGCCCTACATAATCAACTAACCATTCTTTCATAGGGTTATCAGTTACTACTTGTGTATTCTCTTCCATTTTATCCTCTTATTAAAGTTTTTATTTTTTCATCAAATAAATAATGTCCATTTTCAAATAAAATTAATTTATTTTTTACTAATTCAAAAGCTAATTTTTCTAATTCATTATGTATTTGCATATGTATTGTTTTGCTGTTTTCTTCTTCTATTAAAAATAAATTATCTATATTATTATTTAGTTTGTTCCCATCAATATGGTGAATTATAGCATCTTCTTTTATAAATCTTCCAATTTTTTCTTCTATAACAAGAATATGTTCCATTATGTATCTTCCACCCTTATATGATTTTATTCTTGGATGTTCGATACCAACTGGTAATAGCTTACCTTTATATCCATTTCCTTGTCTTCTTTCAGATTTATTTCCTTTTGTAATTATATTTGATTTACTAATCTTTTCTCTTGTTTCAAGTGAATAAGTCCTTCCCTTACCACTTTCGGATGCAGCACATTTTCTACATTTATGTATTTCTTTATAGCATGGACCCCAAAATTTAACTATTTTAGTATCTCCGCAAATATCACATTTTATTATACATTTTTTATCTTTTGCTAATTCAGTTTCTATTATTTCAATAATCATTTTATTTACTCCTTTAATAATAAATAGTTGTTTATTTTATTATTAAAGGTAGAAAATAATTTTTTTTTACATTAGAGAATGCGAGAAGCCAAAGTCGCTACTTTTGAACGTTCGCCCGTCATTAGAGTTATGTGACCAGCAAGATCGTATGGTTTAAATTTTTCTGCTACATATGTAAGACCGTTTGTGGTTTCATCTACATATACGTTATCAATCTGTTCGATATCACCCGTTAGAATGACCTTAGAATTCTCTCCAACGCGAGTAATGATAGTTTTGATCTCATGCATGGATAAGTTCTGTGCCTCGTCTATAATGATATAGGCGTTGGATATTGAGCGTCCACGAATATATGTAATTGCTTCGACTTCAATAACACCTTTCTGCATATACATTTCAAGAGTAATTTTATCGTTACCCATTAAAAATTGTAAGTTGTCTTGAATTGGACGAAGCCAAGGAGACATTTTCTCTTCTAATGTACCGGGAAGGAAACCAATATCCTTACCCATAGGCTGAACAGGACGAGAAACAATCAAACGAGAATATTTACTATCTACTCCAATTGTTTGTTCTAATCCAGCAGCAATAGCAAGCATGGTTTTACCACAACCAGCTTTACCTACGATTGAAACAAGTGGAATATCTGGATTCATTAACAAGTCAAGAGCAAAGTTTTGTTCTTTATTTCTTGGTTTAATATTGAATACACCTTTTTTACCAAGGTTAGCCAATTTAGCTAATGGTTGATTTGGTCCAATATATTTTGCTAAGGCTGTTTTCTTGTTATCATACGAAGAAATAAGCATTAGATATTGATTTGGAAATAACTTCTGTTTTTGTTCTGGTAATTCCATTCTTTCGTTTGTATAAAATCTATCAATAAATTCATCATCTACCAAGATATCTGTAAATCCATGAAACAAGCTAGAACTTGATTCAACTACTTTTTCTGGGCTACAATCTTCGGACTCCATACCAATTGAATCACAAACAACTCTCATGTTAATGTCGTTTGATACAACAATAACTTTTCTACTATCTGTTTTTTCACTTAGGGCTACTGCCAAAATTTGATGATCTGGAACGTCCAAGTCAAGCTCTGGTGGAAACTCCATATTTGGATTATATCCTTTAACTTTAAGGATACCTTTTCCTTTTCCTAATCTAACGCCTTCGTATAAGGAACCTTTTGAGCGGAGAGAATCTAGAAATCTAATAACAGTTCTAGCACTTGCTCCTACCAAATCTTGACGCTTTTTATGCTTATCTAATTCTTCCAATACTTTAATTGGAATAAGAATATCATTATTACCATATGAATTTACACATTCTGTATCTGTAATCAAAGCACTTGTATCTAGAACGTAAGTTTTTTTAGCCATTTAATTCCTGTTAAACTAATATAAATAGTATAAGACCCTTTTTATAAGTTGTCAAATTAAAAACCTCCAAGGGTTTTAATCCTTGGAGGTCTATTTTACCATATTCTTGTTGGGAATACTTGCTTGGCTAATTGGCTTCGCTTCTCTTTTTGCTCTTTTACCTTATCTGGTCGCATAATATCTTCTGTAATTACTTCTGTCATTACAGGAATAAGCGCATTATTATTTTCTAAATCATATAAAGTATTATTTTTAAGAATTTGAATACCTATAATATTTGCGCTTGTATAAACATTTGTTCTTTCTGTTGTTGACAGATTTTTTCCAAGACCGCTTTTATGTAATTGAAAAGCTCCTACTGCTTTACCACCGTCTCCAATAGCATCTGCGTTTAACCTACTTTCTGCTATAGCATTTACTATTGCTGCTGCGGTAATATTTGGTGGAATATTCATTTCACCAAATTGTTCCTCAATAATGTAAGAAACTTCCTTTTGTTCATCAGTTAGGCCTTTTGCCATATCTGTTACTGAGATTTCTTCTTCACAAACTTCTGTATTAATTGGCTCTGGTTCTCTACAGGCAAGAAGTAAGTATAATAACATTTTGTGACCTCCTTAGTCAGTTAGTAAATAGTGTCTTTTTATCCAGAGGTCAAGTTATTGGTTTTGCTCCTCCATCTGCTTAACTGCTTCGTAAATAACAATATTAGCTGCTTGACTAGTATTTAGGCAGAAACCTGCTCCCGGCATAGGAATATAAACACTATCTGTTGTATGTAGAATTTCTGCTGGGACTCCACTTGTTTCATTTCCAACAACAAAACAAATATTATTATTTTCTTTTACTATGTTAGGAATATCTAGATCATGGAGATTGATTGCTCCATCAGTAAGTTCTACACTAATAACACACATTTTTGTTCTACGGGCATATTCCATAAATTGTGATGGTGTAGAATACTGATGAATATTTACATAATCATGAAGAGTTCCCGACTTTCGGCGCATATCTTCATAATTTGGAATTGATCCAATAACATGAACATCGCGTAGACCAAAACAAGCCGCTGTTCTTACAAGATAAGCAAGGTTTTCATCACACTGAAAGTTTACAGCACAAAGAGAAAATGGATAGTGTTTTACTTCTCCGTTAGCAATCTTTTCGTTATAACGATCACGGCGGGTCTTACGCATTTATTTACTCCAAATAAAAAAGCTATCTTCTCGATCCGACTTTCACGGATTGTAAGGATGGGAACCTTAGCGATGAAGATAGCTTAATGCGTTTAACTTTTAGTTGCCAGTAGTAACTGCTGGTGCTGGAGTGGTAGCAGGAGTAGTTGTAGCGGCTTCTGGCTTAACCTCTGTGGCTTCGCTAGTAGCTGGAACTGCTGGAGTAGCCTCGACAACAACTGGTGTTTCTGGAGCGGCTACAGGTGCCTCTACTGGTTTTTCTGCTGGTGAGCAAGCTACGAGGGCTGCGAATAATACTGAAATCATTTTATTTACTTCCTTTTTTATTTAATTAATCAAGCGGCAGTATCGGAACTGTCGTCACTCTTTCCGGTACAACCGAAAAGGAAAAGCATAATAACACTAAGCATTTTATTTCTCCATTTTATTGAAATATAATATAATTAATCCTGTTAATAGGACTGTATAAATAGATATAAAACCATAAAAATATCTATCATCTAATATGATCGTCATGAACAACTCAAATAGTTTGTCTATCAGCCAATACATTAACATCCTTTGCTGCTTCGGCAAGTAACCAAGAAGAAGATTGTATTTTATCTCCACCAACTCCCCAAAGCAAGGTAATTCCTAGTTCTTTACAAACTTCGCCTTCTGGTGTATTATAATCTTTACGATCTCCACCATTAGCAAAATAAGTTGGTTTAATATCTTTTAAACTTTCACAAACTGTTCCATCATCATCTTTTGCTTTTACTACTTTAATTACACCTTTAATTGATTCTAAAATTTCTGCTCTTTCTTCCCAAGTCATAAAAAATTTACCTTTCTTTCTAAGTATCCATTCGTCCGAATTAGCAATTATTATAACATCACCAAATTGTGCTGCTTCTCGTATCATACGAACATGACCCTTATGAATTGGATCAAACCCACCAGACACACAAACAGTTGAATAAGCATCACTCATTATAAACCACCTATTGTTTTAATTTCGTTATCTGGTCCAATTACTCTTATAGGACCATTATGCTTCCATTTATTTCTTATTATGTTTACTGCTGCTTCTTCATTATGTAAATCAGCAGCACAAGCATATTCTACACCAAGCCTATCTTTTTTATAGGCATTATATAATATTTTGTTTCCTACTCTAAGTAATTCAATTTCAAAAATCATCATGTTGCCTCCATATAATAAATAGATGCAACATGAGTGTTACTTACGAAGACGCTTTGCTCTACGTTTCTTTGAACCCAATTTACGTCTACGTCTACCGTGACTATGTGCTGCCTTGTGGCTCATTTTCACCTTCCTTCATGTAAAGTTCTTTTCTATTAAGTCGCTTTTTCTTTTCTTGAAGATAAGCGAGATCTTCAAGTTGTGCTTCTGTTTCAACATCAGCAATTTTGTTTTTATACTTGGTTTTATCTAATTGATTAGCCATGCGACCTCCAACGATGAATAAAATATAATCTACTCTTGTTTGGTCGTCAAGTTTCTTTTAACAATACCAAAATATTTATCAGTTTTGTAAATGTCTAAAATGCTTAAATATCGAAGAGTATTCATATTTAAAATTGTTGCTGCTTCTTCGATTGTATTTGATGAAGAAATAGCAAACATTAAAGCGGCATCTTTAGCAATTTTAGGCATAGCTGACCAAATATTAAAACCATAAAGCTTTCCGCCCAACATTCTTGCTGAAACTTCAAGCTTTAGTGCTATTAACTCCTCAAGGGTAAGTCGTCCAATATAGAATTCAAATTCATCGGACGACTTACCTTCTTCTTTTAGTTTTTTTAATAGAGAATGTTTAGAGTAAACACCATTTAAATTTAGTTTACTCTTCCTCTTCCAGTGCATCAAAGACCTTCTGGAGTTTGTGCTGTTCCTGTATCTTCTGCTTGCTTACGATCTTTCTCTGCTTCGTATTCTGGTGTGGTTGGTTCAGTAATACCAGATGGTGTCATTTCTTCTTCAAATTTATCAAAGTACAATTTCATATTTGTAATAAGATAATCGTAGAACAACTCTCTATCTTTTGCGTCGTCAAGAAGTTCATAAGCATCAAGAATACCTTTTTCAATTTTTTTGAATGTAGCCATAGCCATATTTCTACCAGTTGAATCTAGATTTTGATCTTCAAGACCTTTTGAGAACTCTTCTTCTGGTGAAATTTCTTCTTCCTCTGGTTCTTCATTATCTTCAATATCAATAAACTTCTCCATATCTGGATCTTCTACCTTAATTGTTGCTGCTTCTTTAAGTTGTTCTTTCTCTTTATCGGAGAGAACATACATAAGTTCTGGTGAAAGTGAATTTTGAATAGCATTAACTAAGTGTGCTCTAAATGAGCTTCTTTGTCCTGCTGATGTTGTAAGCATTTTAAAATCTGCTTGAAGCACAGGAACAATCTTTTTTAATAAATCTTCAAGAACGTTAATACCAGTAGAAGCATGTTTTGGTTGATCTTCTGCTACTTCTTTAAGAATAAGACCACGAACAAGTTGTCTTAATTTTGTTTCTTCTAAAACTTCTTGTTGTCTTTTATTTTCTTTATATAATTGTATTGCTTTTCTAATATACAATCTTACTGCTTCTTTCTCGTTAATCATTTTTAGATTCCTTTAGATAATTGTTTGACATATTAATTATCTCTTCAAGTGTATAAGTTCTTGTTTTTTTCTTTTTTCTTTGTGGTTTTGATGTAAGCATAGGTGCTCCTTCAGTAGCACTAACACCAGACATTTCATCTAATATACCAAATATGTCTTCCATTTTCAAGTTATTTGTAGATACATTTTCTTTTAAAGGCATGTTATCTAATATTGAAAAGATTTCTTGTATTGAAATTGGTTGTTGATCACTCATAAGAATATTAAATACTTCTTCTACATTAGTTTCTTCTGGAATATATCCTAATAATTCTGCTTTCTTCTCTTCTCTTGATTTGTCGGAACTTAATATATTTCTCATTTGACCAGCACTTATATTGTAGTCAGCATGAACAACTTCTTTTGGAAAATTAAACTTATCAAATTTTGTTGGTTCTTTATCGGAGGTTAACACTACGTTTCCTTCTCCCTTCTTAATCATATCTGCTGCTTCAACATAAGGTGAACTATTGTTGCACATTCTTGTTTCAACTGGAAGACCTTTTGTATATTGATCAAAAATTTGTTTTGATTGCTCTGCTGTGATATCAGATCTTGTATGTTTTTCTGGTTGAGAGATTAAAACAACTACTTTTGAATATTTTGGTAATGCTTTTTTAATTAATTCTAAATGACCTTTGTGTGGAGGTCTAAAAGAACCTGGAAATAAAGCTATACCTGCTTTGTTTTCTTTCAAATTAAAATTCATACTTGAAGCACCAGAGGTATCTGTTTCTTGGTTTATCTTCATATTTCTTATTTGATTTACTGGAGCAAAATTACCAGTAAATTTATACATTTTATTATTATAGTTAAATACAAATCCTTCAGTTGGACTTGATATTTTATCTATATGCTTTAACTTTAATAATTGTTTCTTTAATTTATTATGTACCTTTTCTTTATCTGGTCCATTATAGTTTTGTAATTCTTTTACTTTCTTTGCTAATTCTTGTTTTATTACTTCTGTTGATTTTTCTTTATCTTGAACGAATTGTGAATTTAACTTACTTAATATTTCTACCGTAAAATCATGTATAGCATCTTCAATAGGAAAATTAATTTCATCAACTATTTCTTCTTTTCTCTTTACTAAATTCTGTAATTCTTCAACAAACTTAGGATTTTGATTAACATAACTTTTAAGAACAGTAATACTATCTGCTCCTTTTACTCCAACTATCTTCTTTGCTACTTCTATTGTTATTTCATTATTTAAGGATGGTAGCTTCTCTTTAACATATGCAAGTGACTTTTGTAAGAGGTAATCACTAATAGTCATACCTTCTTTAAAACCAGCTTGTTTTAATTTTTGAATTGTATTTGCTAATGTTGATTGATCTTCTAATGCTGGTAGCCTTTCTAATCTATCTTGCTGAACTTTAAATTCTGTTCCATTTAACATTTGCTGCATAACTTCATTAAAGTTATCTATCATAATAGAAATTGCTTTTTGTCTATCTGCTCTAACTGACTCTACTTTTCCAGTTGCAGTATTAAATTCTTTGTGACCAGAACGATGAATTAATATAACTTGTGTATCATATGTAATAACATTTGTTTTACCAGAGATAATCTCACAATTTAAAAATGTATTTCCATTAGTTCCAAACAAAATATTAATTTGTTCTTGATTTAAGTGTTTTATAACATTAGAGAAAGCATTAAAAGCTGCTCTAAATATTTCTTTTATGTGATCATCAGCTTGAAATTCTCTATCAGCAAAAGCTTCAGCATCTAAACCACCTTGGCTTATTTCAGTAAAGTTTCTTGCTGCTTTTGGTTGACCATCTTTATAACCAAGAAACAAATTAAGACCATCTGTTTTCTCAGTTCCTTGAATTCTACCATTAGCAGCTTTTGTAAGTATTTCTACTACTTCTTCATAGTTTAATTCTTTATCATCATAAACGTGTGGTATGCTGCTTAGACCCATGTTATTCTTCCTTAGATGCTTTTGCTTTAGATTTTAACTTCTCATATCTAAACTTAAGATCCTTATGATCGTTCTTTTGTTGTTCTAATTCTTCTTCTAATCTATTAACATGTTTCTTCACTTCTTTCAAATCTCTTAAAGCAATAGCAATTCTATCTCTATCCGAATCACTAATGGAAGGCTTAATAAGAGAATTTAACTTCTCTTCTACTGAAAGAATATAAGATCTAACGCTTGGTTTTGCGCTTTCTTTAATAAAGTTCCAAGAAATATTATCTAATAAATTACTAGGCATCTTTTACTACTTTCTTTTTGGTTGTTGACTTGACTTCATCTACAACAGCTTCTATAATAGGCTTTACTTCTTCAACAGCTTCTTTGATTTGTTCTACTGCTACTTCTGTTGCTTTTTCTGCTTCTATTACTTCTTTAACTGCTGTCTCTACAACTACTGAAACTTCTTTTACAGCTTCTGTTATAATATTTGAAGCTTCTTGAAATTTAGCTTTTAATCTTAAAAATTTACTTGCTTTCATCTTGCTTTCCCTTTAAGAATTGTGGTGGGACTTTACCTTTCTTAGCTGGTTTTTTAGCTGATTTACCACCTTTTTCTTTAGCTGCTGTTATAACATCGCCTCTAGTAATTTTATCTTCTGGTGGATATTTAGCTGCTAATTCTTTTTCTTTTGGTGTCATGGTTTTCTCTCCTAATACTTGTGGAGAGACAATACCAAATCTATTGAGAAGCAAAGAATTTAATTCCATGTTACGCCATTCTTTAAGTGGCATGATTTCTTTTTCAACAGATTCAGCTATGTTTTTAACACCATGATCATCTAAGAATCTTTTTTTCTTATCACATTCCTTACATCCACATCCAGCATCATGTTTATTAGCTGGTTCATTTTCTATGTGATTATACATTTCTTCTTTAATTAACGAGCGTATCTTTGCTCTTAAACTTGATTCATTAATCATTTTATTTTGGTTCCTTTGTTTTTTAAAATTATCTTCCCAATCTCTAAATATCATATTTCCGCTTAAATAAGCTTCTTCTTCCATACTTCTTAAATGGGAATTGTTTTGTGCGTAACCTTCTTCACCAAGATTAAATGAGTTCTCAAACTCTCCTCTTTGGTTCTGTGCGTGATGTACTATTTCATGTGCTACAGAACGCATGATATCTTTTGGGTGTCTATTGGTTATATAAACCGTTATTTCGCTTGTGCTTGGATTATAATATGCTGTTTTTCCAAACATATCTTGTGCATTTTCTGGGTCTTCCGCAAAATTAATTGTTGGAGGATGATTAAAACCAAGTTGCTTTTGCATATGAGGAATAAGGAGATTATTGATTTCTTCTCTATATTCTTTTAATATTTTAGATTCATTAACTTTATTTCTTCTAGTATTTATTCTAGCTTGATCAATTCTTCTATTTCTTGTAGAAAGAGATCTTTCTAAATCAGCTTTAGCTTTTCTATCACCAGCAATATTAAAATCTTCGCGATTTTTATAATCTGTTAAATCTTTATCGTTTGAATTATTTTTTGTTTGTTGTGGTTGCTCTTTTTGTTGCGTGGGTTCTTCAGAATTAATTTCTGTAGATTTTTTACAAGCTGGCAATTGATCTCTGTATTTTATAACAATATAAAGAGATTTAACCATATTATACGTACCAACACCTGGTAAAGAATTTATTATCAATCTTTTAATTCCATCTACTGAAAGAAAAATCTTTAATAGATTTAATATTTGATCTACTGTCTCTCCATATATAGGAACAACTCGTTCAAATTTTGCTGGTGGTTCAACACACAAAGCTTTATACAAAAAAAGTACAAACGGAGCTATTTCTGGTTGTCCAAGAACTATTGGTATCAAAGCACCAGCACTAATCATCGTTTGAACATTCTTTATTGCTTCATCTAATTCTTTTTCATCAATTTGTTCATCATTTGGAGAATAATCGGCACATTTATATAAGGCTTTTTTTATATTTTCAAGGTTATTTTTTAATCTATCGTTATCTAAATGCTTTTGTAATTCTTCTAAATAGTTATTAACTTGTTCGGTTGTTGGTTTGGCATTTTTTTGATCTTCAATAAATAATGCAACCTCTTTTGTCTTGTCATATTTATTATAAAATATTTTATTTCCTTGAAAATAAAAACTTGTTAATTCTTCTTTAAAACTTTGCAAAAAAGCATAAGCTTGTTCATATTCAGTTTTCTTTTGCTCTTTAGTTTTTTTTGCGTTGTTATATTCTCTTTCCGATTCTCTCGTAACATCTTCAAGAGTTTTTAATTTTTTATTTTCTAGATCTACTAAATCTCTAGCAGCAGCTTTAATACCAGAAGTTAAATCTTCTCGTAAAACAAAAAAACCAGTTTGTTTATTTAACACAAATTTCATAATATTAAATAGTCCTCTAAACTCTATTTTCTTTTGCTTTCGATACTAATGATATAGATACAAGCAAAATTTCTTTTTCTTTTCCTGTTTCAAGTTCTAAAACTCTAGCAATCATTACAGGTCTTTCAGATCTTATAACTTTTTTAAGTTCAGACAAAATTCCAAGCTTTTTTACTTGGTCCAAATCACCATCATAATAATGCTCAATAGCAGGCCAAGAAACAATATCACCGATACTAAATTTGCTAACTAACGAACCACCAAAAATGTTGTCTTTTTCAAACAAGAAAAACCCCTTAACTACATTAAATAGTTAAGGGGACAATCTTATTTAGTGTGTATATCAGCTATCTTTGAAGAAGCCCAAGATTCTGGTTTTATTTTACAATCAAACCCAACCGCTTTAACCCATCCTGTCATAGATTCTGCCATTTTCTGGCTAGACATTCTTTTATCATTATTAATATCTAAATGAAGTTCTACTTTAACATTTGGACATTCTTGACCAACTTCCATTCCAATTTCAATTGACTTTTGAACTTCATGTGTAATTCTTGCTGTCATGGAAGGAAAACTATTCTTATGAGTTAGAAACCTGTGATAGTAATATTTTCCACCACTTTGTCCCTCTGCTCCATGAAGAACTATTGCACAACAAAATACACAATTTTGTTTTTGAACATATGAATCAGATCCAATATAAATCTTGCCTTTATTTTTAGAGTGATTTCTAATATCAATAAATATTTGATCTAGTGTAGTTTCTTTATGATCACCAGAAAACCAACGTTCTTTTTTCATTAGTAATATCCTATGTCTATTATTTCTTCTTTCGGGACCAATACTCTTTGGTTCTCCGCGTAGATAAGATATCTTCCTTTCTTGTCCGTGTCTTCCGACAAACGTGTAATTAATCTTCCTTTTCTTATCTTTACAAATGTTTTTTCATCTGGGCTATAATAGTGACCGTATCCTTCGCCCATAATCATTTCATAAGCATATAATTCTTTTATTTTCTTTTGGCTCTTTAATAAGGCATCGATAGTCGCCGCAGCAGCTAATCTATCAGCAGGAATTTTTAATTTTGTTTTTGTTTCGGACATATAAGATACCCAAAACAATATATACACATGGAACTAAACTGTCAACTATCTTACTTTTTCAACTTTTCCATAGTGTAGAATTCTCATGCCTCTAATTTTTCTTAATTGAGGAACAAGAACTGCTCTCATATATTCATCGATATTTTCACCACGCTCCAACTCAAATTTAATATTAAGATTTCTTCTATCGTATAACATAGAAGGATCTGGTAAATCCTCAGTTCCTACGGTAGTAACTGAAATAATACCTCTAATAATATCTTTGAATTGTGTAAGAAGAACGTTTGTAGATTTGCGGAATTCTGCTTTTACTATAATTTGAAATACTGAAATTTCATCTGTTACGATTGGATCAATATCTAATTCTTTTGAGATTTGATTATCAGCAGTATCATCACCAGCTACTTCATCAGTATCTTTGACTTTTATAGTTAATTCTTCTTCTTCTTGTTGTTCACGAAGAAATCTATACCATTTTGATGTGTTCATGTTATTAATTAGTTTTGAATACTAATTAACAATAAAAAGAGGATCTATAAATGAAAAAATTTGATTTGATTATGGAAAACTGGAGAGGGTTTAAATCTTTACTAAATGAAAAAGGAACAAAACCACACCAATACCCAGAAACCTTTGAAAAATTAAGACAAGAAGTAGCAGAAGAAGCACAAGCAAATAAACTTTATATTTTTTTAGATACTGAAACTACTGGTCTTGACCCACAAAAGCGTTATAGTCAAATAACACAAATAGCCGCAATAAAAGTAAATCCACATGGTTTTCAAGAAGATACAGAAATAGAAATTGTTGATGTATTTAACAAAAAAGTTAAACTAAAAGAAGAAACTATTAGACAAATAGAGAATGAACTAGAAAACGAACAGTTTTGGCACTCTGAGCCACAAAAAGAAAAAAGATTAAAAAAATGGCAGGAAGAAGAACCAAAAAGACAAGAAGAATTTGAAGATATTGAAGCAATAAATAGACAAGAAGCTGAAGAATCTGGACAGCAATATGATCCAAAATCATATACACCACAAGAACATTCTGAATCTTATACTTTTAGAAGTATATTAGATAATTTAAAAATGACCGAGTATGCACCACCAGATAAATTAAATCCACAAGGTTTAAGGAATTTAGATCCAAACGAGTATCTTGAGTTAAAAGATGCACTAGAACAATTTGTACAATTTTGTAGCGGTGACTCAGTATTAATAAAACCAAAATTAATGGCTCAAAATGCTGACTTTGATATTAAGTATATTGAAAATAATGCTGCAAGAGAAGGTATACAAACCCCAGATGAATATGTATTTGATTCATTACAAATATTCAGAGATTATTTAATACCAGTTATTCAACAATTCAAACAAAAATATGAATCTTTTGAATCATTACCAGAAGAAGAAAAAAAAATACTTACATCTGAACCATTAACACAAGAAGAAAAAAACTTGTTAAATAGTTTAACTTTAGAATCTTTTACAACCAAAACAGTAACTAAGGTTAGAAAAGACACTGGAAAGACCGTTAAAATTAAAACAAAAGTTTTATCACCAAAACTTTCGGCATCACTTGGAAAAATAACAGCAGCATTTAAAATAAAAAATGATAAATGGCACGATGCCTTAGCAGATGTGGATATGTTAGCACAATCATTAAAACAAGTTATGCTATTTTTAGATAAAAGACCAGAAATGGCAGATATTATTTATCAAAGAGTTGTTAATGAAAGACCAGAAGATATAGAGCTTGAAAAACAAAAAGCAGAATTTAACAAAACAGTTCAACCTACAAAATTTGTTAAAGGAACATATAATAGAGAAACTGGTGAAGGTGAATATACCGAAGAATATAAAGATTGGTTAAAAACAAAAGAAAGAATTTCTCCACCAAGAAGAGGAAAGCCTTCAACAATATCAGAAAATAAAATAAGAATTAAAATAAGACGTTAAATCTTACAAACCTTAATACCGTGATTTTGTAGTAATTTAATTCCTGCATCATCACGGTATTCTTGTATGTAATAAACTTCTTTTATATCAGCATTAATAATTGCTTTCGCGCACATCTTACAAGGAGAAAGAGTTACATACATTTTCTTTCTCTTTGGGTTATTAAAATCCATCTTAATAAGTGCATTTATTTCAGCGTGAATAAAACCAGAGGAACCAGCTTCATCACTATCCCTACAGTTTGTTCCACCTTTATGATCACCGTTATATCCAATCGCTAGGACACCTGTATTGTCTTCTGGGACGATTACGGCACCCACCTTGAAGTTAGGGTCCATAGAACGTTGAGCGATTGTAGAAGCAAAAGAAGACCAAATAAAATCCCACGAAGGACGTTCCATTAAACACCTCTCCGTGGGATCTCTATCTAGGTTATCTGGTTCTTTCAATAGCGTAATGAATTAAGTTATTAATAGCTTCTGGTGTTGCTATTAATGGATCAAAATCTTGCCACCCTAATAAATCAGCTAAAACTTTTAAATTTGCTTTAACATCTTCTTTATTGACACTTTTATCAGAAGTCATTCCAAGATCAGATTTAAATTGACTTACTCTTTTTTCAGAACTTGGTATATCAAAACCTGGTATATCTCTACGAATATTGGACATCTTATTTAGCATAGGATCAAATCTTCCCATTTCGTTTAGAATATATTTGCGAATTACTTGCCTAAGCTTTATTTCTGTTAACATTTTATAATCCTTATATCACTATTAATTAGGCAATTTTAACATTTCTTACTGTCATAGGTAATTTTAATTCCCAATTACCAGAATCAGCAATAGCTTTCATAGCATCAATTCTATAAACTGTTTTTTGAACTAATGGATTTGAATTAGCAGCAAGCCAATTTCTTCTGGCATTTAAGAAAGCAAGAACCCAAGCTTTTTCATCGCCACCGTTAGCTGGTGATTTCTCTGGGAATAATTGTCTTAAAGAAGAAACTCTACCAGGACCAGAATGAATACAAGTATCATAAATTACTAAATGTCCTAAAGCTGATGTAATACCAATATTTTTACAGTGATTAACTGCTGGAAGCCAATAGTTTACATCAAATACTTCATCTTGAGCTTTGTGCATGATTGAATCTTCACCAGCAGATTTCAAAAGATTGATTAAAGACACAAGCCAAGTTGGATAATTTTCTCTTCTTGAACCAAATTTAGAAGATTGATTTGTAGAAAGATAATTCATATATTGTTTTAATGGCTCTGCATGTTGTCCACCTAATTCAATATATTTTTTACAAACCAAATCTAATGAACCTGCTTTGTCCGTACACTGGTGCTTTCCATAACTTATTCCAGCCCCATCATCGAGAACTGAACAAGTTGAGTATGATTTAGCTGATGGAACTTTTCCTGTTTCAAATATAGCTACAACACAATCAATTGCGTGTCTTTGTTGTTCTGTTAAATTCATTTTTACCTCAATAATGTTCCTTTTAAAACAATTTCACATATATGGTCTAATCTTTCAACATGTTCATAAGCATCCCAAGGGTCTTTACCTACAGCACATACACCATGATTTTTTTGACCTACTATATCAAATTCATAAGAACCATTTTCTTTTACATATAAGTTATCCGCTGTTTCTATCGCAAGTTCTTTTGATAAAGCAGGAACAGCAGAAACAGAAGCACCAACTCTTGTATATCTATGTATTTCTGGAAACTCAGCAGCTATTTGTGGCAAGCTTAAACCAGCATACATAGCAGCTACAATATTGGTAGCATGAACATGTAAAACTGCTCTTGTTATTTGCGTGTCTCTTTGGATTAAATAATGCATATATAATTCACCAGAAGGCTTAGAATTTTGTGGAACTATTAATTCTTTATATTCATCTAATTTACATTTAACTATATGTTCTGGGTGAATGATTGTTTTTCTCCAACCAGAAGGAGTTACATATAATATATTTGAGTTTTTTCTTCTTAATGAAATGTTGCCATCTCTTGTTGTTATCCAACCTTTTTCGTAACATCTTCTCATTACGTCGCCGATAGCAGTAAGCATGTTGTAAATAGTTTTTAATAATAGAAAACCCCCGTATTTCTACGAGGGCTTAGATTATAACTCTTTGGTATCTATTCCATGTTCTTGAAGGATCTTACGTTTTAGTTCCCATGTATTTATAGAACCATTCCTACCATCTGCGTGATAAAAAGAAGTGTTATTATAAATTCTACCTTTCTCAAATCCAGTAGAGTCAACAAAGAACCAAGATCCTTCTTGTAGCATATCTTGAATTATATCATAAATATTGTGAGAGCCACAATAACTATTTTGGTCTTCTTCACTTTCGTATTCTTCACTATTATAACCATTTATAATAGTGTCCCAAAGTTCTGGACCTCCATCACAATACCCACCTGTATGAAGAGAGAAAGCATTATTACCATAGTCATAAAGATTTATATAATGTTCGCTACTATAATAACCAGATCCAGTATTTCCTTCTTCTTTGAGAAGTTCAACAAGTTCTTTTAGACGTTCAGCTTTATCTTCTCTCACAATAAATTTTGAACTAGAAAAATAATCAACCTGCACAGACATATTATCTCCTAAGAGTATACATCTTATGCAGGTCAAATTAGAAAGTCAAGTGTTTAATTTTTTAACTTTGTAATTATCTAACTCAATCCATATTTTTGTTTCATTAAGAGATTTGATTAATAAAATATAATAAGCAGTTTTTACAAAGTTCAATTTTGTATCATCAATATCAACAATCAAACCCAATACTGCTGGCACCTTTTGAGAGTAACCTTTTTTTGGAGATAAACTTACTTCAATCATATCTCCAATTTTGTAGTTCATCTTCTAATTGTAGTAGTTGCAGCATTTACTATTTGTTTCTTTTGTTTTGTTGGAGCCACTTTAGGTTCTGGTTGTTTAAGTGCTTTTTTAATACTTGCATCAATAGAGGAATCTAGCAAAACAAAACTTTTATTACCACTTTGATCGATTGTAAACCCTGTATTATTTGCTCTTACTTCTTCTATTTTTATATTATGTTTAAGAATAGCATTACATACTTGCAAAAATAAAGGTTTAAATCCACTAACAATTTTATCCATACTTACTTTCTTACCTAAATGGTTTTTAATTCCAGCAGATAATTTTGTTTTATATATATCATTAAGTTCAACAAATAATTTTTTATTCTTTTTCATTCTTGCTATTTCAAGTCGAATTGAATTATGAAAAATTAATCTATAAAGCATAGGCTCTTTAGATAAGATAGGAGCTATGATATCGTTAGGAAAAAATGAATAAAATTCTTTTGGTGTTACAATTGGATAAACCAAATCCATAACAATCCAATTAAAATCTGGATCGTGAGAATAAACTCTTGGAAACATTTGTGAAGTTTGAGGATCACGACTTAATGTGAAATCTTCTTTATTCATCATTTGTCCACTATCAGTTGTAAAAGAAGTATTAACTTTTATAATTAAATTTTTATTTAATGTGTAAGCAGTTCTAAATACACCATTACCAAGATATTTTACATTTGGAAATTTTTGTTTAATTTTATAGTTTGCATCACTTACAATTCTATCGGACCAAAGTTGAGCTTCGGTATCATTTGGCTGCTTTTCAAGTTCTTCACGAAAAGCTGTATAAATAAATTCACCAATAGATTTTGGATTTCCTAAATAAGCTTCTGCTTTTTCTTCTTCGCTTTGTTCTTCTGGAAAAGGTTCATCTTCATAATCTTCTGGTCTTAATTCTTCTTTAATATATTTTTTCCAGTTTTCTAATAATACTTTCATGTTATTAAATAGTATTAATAAGGCGTTTCTTCAAAAAACCAAGCCCAATTACAAATCATAAAATCTTCAAGTGCTTCTTCTCTGGTCTTGTAAATATAATTGTTTATTTCACCAGCTCTAATTTGTCTTTCAATTGCTTCGTCTTTTGAAATTGTAATTGTTATAATATCTCCAAACAATCCTTCGGACTTATAACGAACAAAGTTCTTTTGCATTTGCACCTCTACGATATCTTAACTAATGTATCCTCATAAAACCATATATGAATAACATTATCGTGAAACATTCTTATGTAATAAACAAATACAAAATTTTTTTCACTTATTATGTAATGTTCTTCAATTTTTTCAACAAAACCACACTCACTAAGGTTTAAAGCCTTTACAACATCGCCAACATTAAATCTTTGAAGGGACACATAATAAATAGTATTCTAAAATGCTGCTCTACCTTTATCCAAAGAATCAGCTATTGAGGAATCAAGAATGACCAATCTATCATCAGTTCCAGTGCCTAAATTTCTTACAGTCATTATTTCTTCAACGTCAACATCTAATTCAAACACTGCCGAAACCATCTTGAAGAATAGTGGCAATTTATTAAATTCTTTTATAATGTCCATAAATGTATCTAATTTAGCAGCACGACCAATATGCAAAACAGTTCTTAAAGTAAAAAATTTGTTTTCACATTCTACCATAGTATTTTTAGCACCTTTCATTTGTGCTACTTTATATATCATACAAATTTTAATTAATTCAACATATTTGTCTGTATTAGAAAGATCATTATTTAAATGTCTGTTTGGAAAGGCATCACATATTGTTAACTTATGACGAATAGGCTTTACTTTCTCCGCAACAATCCATTTATATTCTGGATCAACCTTAAACACGCGAGGGAAAATATCTTTATACTTTGGGTTTGTTCCAACTTTTTGATCATCACGGTTCATATCCGTTCCAGAACCATCAACAGAAGCATCAATCTTAATTACGAAATCTTTATCACAAGAGAAAACAGCACGAAATGCTCCTCTACCAGAATTTTCTAAACTATTTGAAGAAACTTTGTTTGATGAAATATTATTAAATTTTGTTTGAATAACATTAAAAATTTCTCTATGATGATTATCAATTATTTGTTTAAATGTATATCCCTGTGCTTCAAGAGTTACCATTTCTTGTTGATAAATATCATATAACATTTGACCAATATTAGCAGAAGCTCCAAAGTGCTTTTGTTCAAGCTCTTCTTTTTCTTTTGCTACTTCCGCTTCATAATCATATTCTTTTTGATCCTCTTCTTTGAGGAATCTACGCCAGTTTTCTAATAATAGTTTCATGTTATTAAATAGTAAAAATCCCCAGAATTTCTTCTAGGGATTTTTTTAACGAAGAATATTATCTGCGTTTTTCATCAGCATATATGGAAGCTACAGTATTAAATAGAAGTCCAATCGTAGCAGCACCAACAATAATTGCAAATATAGATTGAGCTTTATTTTGTTGGTCTGTTTGAATACCTTTCAAATTTTGTATTTTAGCTGCTACTTGTTTATAACTTTCGTCTTTCTCAATTTGTTGTTTAAGTTGTTCTATCTCTCTTAACTTATTTGTGTTGGCACCAGTATTAGCAACATAGCCAATTTCTTTTAATCTCATAATTGATTTTACAACATTAGGAGATAGTTTGCCAATATTTTCTTTACCAATTGAAAATGAACTATCTTCTTTGTTAAATTTTATTTGATTTTGCTCAATAATTTTTTCTACATTAGTTGCTGCTGTATCGCTTGCTGTGACAGACGTTTGAACAACTTCTCTTGAGGTTGGTGCAGAATTCATCTTAGCTCCTATACCACCACCAATTGCGACAGCAGCAAGAATACCAGCAATAAAATTATGTATTTTTCCTTCTTCAAGAACTTGTTTATCTTCATTTAGATAATTTGTTAATTCTTCTCTTATTACAGTTCTTAATTGTAATTCAGTTATTCTCATAATAATACTTCCTTTTGCTAAATTAAATAGATCATAAACAATAAAAAATCCCCAGAATTTCTCCTAGGGATTTTTTTCTTAACGAAGAATATTAAATATTATCTACGTTTTGGAGCAAGTTTTGATTTACGGGATTCGGAAAGACCATCATCTTTAAGTTTAATTAATCTTCTTCCACCGTGAGTTTGTATTTGGTGTCCTAATTTTAGAGCAACACTTTCGATTTCTCCTACTGGTAAACCTAATTCATCAGCCATTTCTTCAAGATCTCTAAAGCCAGGTTTTACCATATCGCCATAACCTGCTTCTAATCCATAATTAAAATCACTTTCTATACCATAGCCACTTTCGTATCTATCTTGCATTTCGCTCATTACTTGTTTTATCATACCTCTTAAATATGATTCTGTTAATTTAGCCATTTAATCAATCTCCTTTATATTGTGATTAATTCATCAATAAATAGTATATTATTTTGTATTATTACTAAAATATGGAAGAATCAATAATAACAAATCTTCCATCATATCCAACTCCACAGTTTCCAATTGCTAAGGCTTCCATAACATCTAAGTTTGGATATTCTTTTGTGATTCTAACAATCTTTCTAAAGTTGTCCGAATATCTCATGAAATCTTGGTTTATCATATCAAAATCAATTGTTGACATATTTGGATTTTTTTTCTGCAATAACTTTATAATTCTTGGTTTTACTTCATAATAAAGGCTACCACGAACGATACATGAGGACATTAATATAAGAAAAGCATAAGCTTCACTTTCGTCCAAGTTATCGGAATCAACAAAAGAGCTTTTAAAGAATGAAGCAATTTTTTTATTATCAACAAGGGGAGTTGCTTTTTCCATTATAATCCAAAAGAAATCGGGATGATACTTTTCCCCTTGAGGACCATGCTTATAAACTCTTGGAAATATTCCTCCAAAGCTAGGATTCGTTCCAAGATTATAATCATCCTTATTCATTTGGATTATGTCAGTAGATCTCAATTCCTTTGCAACTTTAATAACAAAATCATCATTAACGGAGATAGTAAAGCGAGAAGAACCAGAGCCAAGATATTTAACATTTAATCCAAGCTTTTCTCCTTTTTTTTCAACCGCTCTTCTAAGCATTTGACCTCCCTCGCCATAATCCTCAAAGCTGAACATTAATCTGCTAACATCAACTGCAAGCTCTTGTGCCCTTTCCAATACAGGACCAAAGAATTTGCTTTCTGTTTCTCCTTGTTGTTTAAGAAGTTCGGCATCATAATCATATTCCTCTTCTTCTTCATTATCGACAATTTCAATTTCGTTAAGGAGATATTTCTTCCAGTTTTCTATTAAGAGTTTCATAATATTAACAGCCGCCCTCCAACTTTCCAACTATTATAACGGAGCTTGCAGGAGATACAAGAACTTCGGGTGATGGACTTGGATCTTCTGGATGAATCCCTTTCCAGTAAAATCTTGCTGCTTCCATTTTATCTTTAAGATTTGTTTGGTCATAAATAATATGTCCCAATATTGCGGAATTAGCTCTGTATATTGTTGCTCCAGGTTTTATTATTACCTTATAAGTAATTAATTTTTCACTTCCACACTTACAATAAGATCTTAAAGATTTTTCATGTTCAAAATATCCTTTTTGTATAAGGTCGCATACATAAGCGCATGATAAACGACTTGGAAGGCTTGGGTCAACTTCTAATCTTGCTCTTTCAAGTAAATCTTCTAATTTGTGATTTAATGATGAACCAATTGTTTTTTGTAATGGTATTGCTTGGGGAACGTGAGTAACACCATATTCAATTGGTTTGTCCCCTCTCCATTCACCTTGAGCTTGCCAATAATAAATCTTTTGGCCTTGTTCAAGTTTTTCTCTTAATAAGAATCTATTCCAATTTTCTAGTAATGTTTTCATAATCGTAATCCTTGTAATACATTAGTTAAAATTGCTTTCCAACAACAATATATTTATCATCTTTCAAAAAATCTGGATTAATACCAGCATTATGAAGAACATTAAAAACAAAGCTTCCACAATTCTCCGATACTTTTGATTTATCGGATGTTCTACAAACAATCTCATCTGGAACATCAACAACCTTTGGAAGTTTCATTATTTGATAAATCCCAATTTTTTTTGCTTCATCGGGAGATTGTGGTTTGTCTTCATTATCGGGCCAACCTTCCCAGAATACATCATCGGTCAATAATTGTTCCCAAGTACTTATAATAGGAGCAATCATTTCCCCTCTATGACCAGACATATCTTTCATTCTTCCATCTTTCAAAACAAATCCAACATGATCAAATTTTCCTCTTTTCATTCCCCAAGGAGATTTAAGAAAAAACAAAGTATCAGATGTATCTTGCATTCCTTCCGTTAAGAATCTATTCCAATTTTCTAATAATGTTTTCATGATTATAAATAGTATTATATGTTTTAAACTTTTATAAGTTCCAGCTTCTTATCCCATATTTGATGATAAGAAGATCTGCTATCAATATAAGGATCTCCAGAATAAAAAGAATTCATATTGTGTCGAAGAAAAGTAGCATCTTGAAAGTTCCCAAGTTTATCTGCTTCATTATAAACCTTCGCGAATTCTTTTTCATTTAATCCCTTTAATACATCCTCAAAATGATTAACCAAGATTTCAGTTTTTCTCATGCTTTCTTCATACGCTCTTGGATCGGTAAATCTAACCATTCCACCCTTATGAGAGATTGTTGAAGCTCTATCCATTAACTTATAAAGAACTTGGATTAGGGGAGTTTTTGGATTGGTGTCGCCCAAAGCGGTTGATGCCTTTTGTAATGCCCCTTCTTCCTTTGGTTTTGATCTAAATATATCGAACAATCCTTCAACCATAATAGATTTAATTTCTTCTTTAACGATTGAACGTATATGTCTTTCTGTAAGTTTCATAATGATTTCGATTCCTTTTAACTGTTTTAAATAGTTAAAGATTTTGGGATTTTTCTATAGAAATTTTTAATGGTTCAAAAAATCTCAAAAATTATCCCCCCGTCGTAAATGAGCACCTAATGAAATATAACATGCCTGTCAAGTATGGGAGATACATTCCGTAGGGGGGAGGGGAGGGGGGGAGGGGGGCCTAACCCCTTGATATCATTAGTTTGTATCATGACACATTCAATACATCGCAACACATTCTAAGAGTCAAGATCAAAAGAAATAAATAAAAAATATATATATTCATTTAGCTATTGACAAAAGAAAAACCCCCTGCTAACCCGAAGGCTAACAGGGGGCGAGGTGGCTAACCTAATTACTTACCAACCGCAACCACAAGCTCATTTGTCTTGAAGTAGGGATTAGCAGCGTTAGCCTTGTCTGTCATCCACATGCGGGAGGGACGAGAAGAGATCGGCTTAGGAGCACACATATCCGTAAGGACAATATGACCATCCCAATCGCCCTCGTTAACGAACTTGGTAGGAGCGTTGAAGCAAGTCCCACCACACATGACCCGTTCCCATACATGACGCTTGCCCTTCTTCCATTCATACACAAGGGCTTCATCAACCCGTGTATCAAAAGGAATCACAGTGAAGGTAGCAAGGTTAGAAAGCTCATTCAATTCAGTGAAGAACATAGCAAGCATTTCATCGCTAACGCTTCCCGACTGATCAATACTAATCGCAATCTTCGCAACACGATTGACCTTCTTGCCAGCGTGGATCCTTGGGAACCGCTTATTGACCTTACGAACAGTAGAGTTCTTATCCGCACGCTGAGAGGTCTTGATAAAGTATCGAAGCATCTTACGCCAATCGACAGTTGCTTCAAGCTTGTCCATAATTTGCTTGCGAACATCAGCAGGGACAGAACCCCAATTCTTAGAAGAAGCTTCCTTAGCTGCCTTCTTAAGAGCTTCCTTGAGGTTTTCCTTAGCGATCTCCTTCATGGTGTTATCAATCTCACCATCGCCCCAACCTTCGTGATCGTCAAAGTTAGGATCGCCTTCTCCCTCTTGAGGTTCCTTATTCATTTCGGGGTCTTCCTTAAGAAGATCGAAATACTGCTCACCCGAAAGACCAGCAGGATACTTTTCAAACTTTCCAACGCCTGGGATACAAGCCATTTTTGGAATGTTCGGAAGGTGGGAATTAATCGCAAGGTCCGTAGCAATATTCCACATCTTCGTCATACCTTCGGGGGGAAGACGACCTGTAACATGCTCAAAGATAACATGATAGAATTCATGCTTGAGCACATCGATTCGCTCCTTATCTTCCAGACCCGCGAAGAAGGAGGGATTGTAGACCATTTCAAATTGCTGCGTTTCCTTGTTGATACGAACGCCAGCAGTAGGAATAGCGGTTGTTGCGGACTTGTTGATGTTGCGGGAGAACGTAGCGAAGAACGGTTCATCCCGAAGAAGGTAGTAGAGATCCATATTCAGATCGTAGTTGATTGCTTCAGCTTCCATGTTGCCTCCGTAGTGGGTTCATCGACTTTCCCTCTATAGCTTCCACCATTAGAAGCGTCAAGGGGCCACCACAAGTATTCGGGGATTCAAAGAGGGCTGAGAGAGTTTCTTCTTCTCTCCCCGCCACATCAATACCTTAACCGCTCTTAGAGGAGGTGCAAGAGGAATCTTTTCTTTCTATGCCTCTTGACAAACTTTCTTTTGATGATAGGGCTTGACTTTTATTTAGAAACACAAAAAGCCTCACGACGCTTAATGGTCAAGAGGTCTAATGTATTGATATATCGTTTATCATAATACTTGTATCAATAAACTTGAAGTGTCATGTTAACCAAATGTATTAGTGTCATGTTAACGTTTTATTAATACTTGTATCATTTATCACAATACATTAATACATAGTATCATTTATCATTTTTTTGATACTTGTGTTGATACAAAATATTTTTAATAATACATGCTTTTTTTCATTTGACAAACTACTTATTAGGGCCTATTAAATGCCCAATTATCCCCATAAATTTACAGCTTTAACTACACGTTATTGGCTTGTAATAAAAATGGAAGCTTAGCGTTCGTCAAGCTTTCTTTTAATTAGCACAACACACCACAACAATCCCTATGCGCTCGATACCATTACAAACTTTATAATATCATAACGGTATAGGGTGGTTTCGGTATTGTTTTGGCAATTCAATAAAGTATAATAGGAAAGCCCTGTATGGGTTAAGGTATCTTTAATAACAATATGGTAAGAACCATTATTAGGATGCTTTACGATATCCCCTATGCTGAACTTATTCATTTGCTCTCTCATAATACTTCTCTATGTGATTACAATATAATGCTTCAACTTCATCACTATCTTCTAAATTTTGAAGAAGGTAGAAAGACATATAATCTAATGCTGGATGTATTATGTTTAGAACAATCCAAGTATTTCCTTTTTGTCCCTCAATAGGAATAATGATATCTCCAACATTAAATTGATTATTCATTTATGCCTTGGAAATTTACTCTGAAAGTAATTTTTAAATAATATGTCTGAATAAACTTTCAAATAATCTTCTTTTTCTTTCGGTCTAATAATCTTCTTTTGTTTATATCTCTTCATAATATCGTTAGAATATTCCACATCAATCACTTTTTGAATGCTTATAATTTGATTGGTGTAAAGTAATTGGTAATCGAAAAGCTCTTCTCCCTTAAGATTCTTTGCGGGACGGCCAATTTCTATATAGAAAGGGGGATATTCATGTCTTTGCTCCCAAACAAAATCTTGTAATACTACACCTTTCGATATAATGTTATAGTCATGGGATATTGAAAATTTATATTCACAAATGATTGTTTGTCCTGCTTTACAAGCGTTGTCCTTATTCCAAAGATATTTAAGATATTTTGAGTATTGTCCTATCGCATATTGAATAGCAAGAGGAATAATAAGAAGAAAGAAGGAAAGCGAAAGAATTATATATGTGACGGGGTATTCTGCGGGGTATTCTATCATATTGCTCTACTTCCCATTAATTTACTTTCTCCCATCATTTATGCCTCCGAAACAATCTCTATATCCCCTTCCTCGTAACAATAGTTTTTACATTCTGTTTCAATCCAACAAACATGATACATAATATAATTTGCTGGCTCTCCCCTATTTCTAAATGGATTGTGATGATTTGTTAACTTATAGATATATCCTATTTGATCCCTTTGATTAGATCGCCTACAGACCAAATCACCTATCTTCATTTTTTAATTCCTCTTCGGTTAGAAAGGAAAAGAAATGATCAAAGTCGCAAAGTTTTGTTTCAATTATATCGTATGGTTGCTCGTAATTAAATAACTGAACATGCGACCTCCAACGTCCCCATTTCTTTTCAATTTTAAACACATATCCCGTTGGAAAATAACCCCATTTGTATTTAACAATATCCCCAAGCTTTATAACTCTTCCATCTTTGAGCTTATATTGCTCGTTATTTGGGATTGTTTTTGGCATGGGAATCCTTTGGAATGGAAAAATTATGGGGCGGAAATCAAATCAAAGCATCGTTCTGCGGTGTAAGCACTATAACGCTGGTGCTCGTCCCAATCAACAACGAAGAGGTGATAATAAAGGAAATTCTTTCTGTGCTCGCTCTCGCTTGTGCCCATGATAATCGCAAGCCTAAATCTGCCAGCGGGATCGTGTCTAACACTTTGGACCAAATCCCCAACTTTAAATCTCATGTTATTTTCTTCCATGTAATACCCTCTTGAGAAGGAAATATCCATAGCCTTTCTTTTTTGTCTTCAAACATTAGCACGCCAATATATTGAGTTGTGCTGGCACCTTTATGCTCTTCAATTATCACATAAATACCTTGTGTGCCTCTTGGGGATACACCAGCTTTACCGTAGAAGTCAACCATATCACCAAGTTTAAGCATGGTCCACCTTATCAAAGTCAATTTTCATAGCTTTTTCCACCAGCTTTCATTATGGGAATAAATGAGGTAGCAAATTTCATCTATGTCAAGGTATTTAGCGACAAAACCATCTGCTGCCATAATGCTACCAACTTGAACATCAATTTCGGTAACATAAGCATATCGATAAGTATGGGTCTTGCTATCAACCCTATATTTAATCTCGACCATATCTCCGACGTTGATATTAGGTTTCAAGCTTCCCCCATATATCGTTGAAGTCAAACCCATAAAGGGCAGTTGTTTGAGGATTATTTTGTTCTAAATATTCAGCATAATAAGATGATACGTTTTGCCCATCCCAATAGTTAACCGCAAAGATAAAAGCAGTCAAGCAGGTATAATGATCCCTTCCAAGCTGGATTTTAACCCATACCAAATCTCCAATATTTACGAGGGGAGCTTGCGCCATAGTTTGCCTTCCTCACCAACTGAGAAGAAACGATGATTTTGCTTTCCTTCATGGAACGTAATTTCAATACAATATCTACCCTTAGCAATATCGCCCATAAATCCGCTTACATATCCATTACACATAGTCCCATCAATATTTTGAGCAACAACAAGGGTTCCAAGCTTCGGGGGAGCAGGCTTCTTATACATCGTAATTCCTCACGGCAATAGTCCAATATGTATCAACGAAATAACTTGTGCTGAATTCCTCAACCGCTTCGTTATCCATCCAGCGGACCTTGATAATGCGAGGGTCAAGAAAAGTAACCTTTGCCCTGCGCTTTTGCGGGATAAGCTCAACAATTTCATTAATTAGAGGATAGACACGCCTAGCCTTCTTTGCCTTAGCCATTTAGAACCTCCTAGAAGATAGTAACGTTTTCGCGGGGATTATCAAGGGGGACGCTATACTTTTCGATAAGAGCGTGGAGAAAAAGAACTTGACGATCTCCCTCGCTAAAACCGTTATCGGAGCCTAGCACCATATCACAGAAAGCCGTGTGGTCTTCGTTCTTGAAGTTCTCTTCCATCTTCCCTCCTCCTTGAAGTTAACCCGCTACGAAGAACCGTCAAGGCCAATCTTTTTTAGAGAAAGACCTTGACGGCTCGCTAATGATTAGATGCGGTTTTTGAGATTGCGATTAGAAGCAGGTAGAAAGTGCTTTTCGTCAATCTGCTGCATCTTTTGATTAATATAATGTTCACCGGGATTAAGCGGAAGTGCGCCATATGTCCAGCCCGAACTATTCCAAACAACATTTTCAATAACCGCGATCTTTCCGTAGTAACTAGGATAATATTTGTTGACTACCATATCACCGATCTTGAAACGGGCTCCAGCCGTCCATCGCTTAAAAGCGGCGTTGATATACTTGTTTCCCCACATTCTATCCCAAAGTTCTTTTTCGGGCATGTAGGCAGGATCGGCTTCCATACGGGAAACTTGATGAAGGTAGTAGCCCGTTGCCTTGTAGTGCTGGATCGCATAAGCACGCTTCTTCTGGAATTCCTCGTCGTTAAGGTCAAACCAGCTATTGTCAACAGGTTTGAGAACTTTTTCGATCCGCTCGATCCATGCCTCTTGACCCATCGAAAGAGGGCGCGTTTTAACCCACTTTTCGACAGAATCAACGAAATCCTTGTGACTCTGCGAAAGACCCTCAAAGGCAGGGTTAGCCTTGATTGCTGCGATCCTCTCTACCGCTTCCATCTTGCCTCCGTCTTCTTCTCTTAACGGGTTGGTGTATAAGCGCAAGGCCCCCCCTCTCTTTTTTCAGAGAGGCATGGTCTTGACTTGATCGTAGTATTCGGGAACGCTCCAGCCCGCGCTTTCGATATCCTTTTCGATCTCCTTCATCAAGGCAAGAATGTCCTTGAAGGAATGATTATCGCGGCTAGGGCTGGAACGCGGGTCAGCCTTCCTCTTTGCCTCAATTTGGGCATACAGGACGTTGAACGAAACCTTCATCTTCCCTCCTCTTGAACCTCTTAATGCGTTTAGGAGAAGCGTCAAGGTCTTTTAGAAAACCTTTTCGCTGAAAGGGGCTGCGACGATAGGACCAGCGTAGCCAGCAGGAACGTAAACCGCTTCGATCTCAGCCCCACCTCCAATAACCTCGCCTTCGGGAATGGCAAGGGGCACGATGTTGGAAAGGTGAGAAACCGCGATCAGATAGATCATGACGAGCTTGTTCATTTCTTCTTTCTCCTTCGTTCTTCTCTTAACGGGTCCACCTCCATCGTCAAGGAGAAACTTTCTTCAACTTTCTTCTTCTTTGCCCTTGACGACTCCCCAAAAGTTCTCGACGCTCCCATTTCGCTTATGAGCCTCGTGGACCGTGGGGGGCTACCTTACCCTACCCCTTACCCTCCATCGCTCCCATAAGCGTTCCTAGAGCCCTTAGCGGAGGTCTTTGAGGGTGACCCGTGGAGTAGGCTTAGGGGCTGGATGTTCCGATCTTGCGTTACCTGCGAACAAGTAACGCCACTTTGGATCTTCTAAAAGTCAAGAGCAAAAAGAATATTTATTTTGTCAAGGACTTTATTTCAACTTTTTCTTTCAAAAGAGGTTGCGCGGAGGTCCAAAACTACTTGCTAAACCTATTGCGATATGGGCGACCCTCCCTGCGACCCCTACCCTCACCCTACCCCTGCCCCTCCTCGCGTCCCATATCGCTTCCTATTGCGGGCTAGGGGCATCTTCGGGACCGTCCCTCACCTTCGGGAAGGGGCATCGTCCTGGCTTCGTCGCCCCTCCTCCTGGCTTTCAGCTTTCGGATTTCAAGAACTGAAATGCCCTTGAAATTTGCGGATTAAAAGCAGAAAACCCCCGCCTCTCCCGAAGGAAAAGCGAGGGTTTATGCTGCCTTACTGACTACTTAGAGCGACCAGCACCAAGCACCTTAGCAAGCTGCTCACCAACCTTGACTCCGTTGACCTCCGTAGCGTGCAGGGCAACGGCGTTCTTGACGAAGCTGCGACCGATATCGGTGTAGAGCTTCATGGCAACCTCAGAGGGCAGAGTAAGCCAATAAGAAGCAAGGTTCTTGAGAGCGACCGTCGTAAGAGCCTCGTTGAGACGACCCGACTGAGTGATCTTCTCCGCAAGGGCAGCGTGGTCGGTGATAGCGAAGTCCTTGGTCTTGCTCACCTTTCCGTCGTCAAGGATATCTTCGACGGTAACCTGCTCCTTGTAGTTCTCAACGTGAGCCTTCAGCTTAACCGCAGCTTCAAAGCCGACAAATCCGCAAGCGAGGTTGTAGATGATGCCAGCCTTCTTAGCAGCGTCCGTCGTGAGCTTGCCAGCGACGAGACAGTCATTCAGCCGCTTCCAAGAGCGTCGGGACGGGTACTTCTTGTTGGGCTCAAAATCCCCGTTGTGCTCAAGATCCTTGCGGTTTTGGTTGATAAAGTCCCAAACAAGCCCGTGAGTATTGTCCTTCGCCCAAGTAAGCCAATCTTCGACGGTAGGCTCAAGGTCAAAAGCAGTCCAGCGGTCAAGCTCAGCAGGGTCCATCTCGCCAACTTGGTATTGCGACCCGTGATTTCCACCGTTCACAGCAGCGATAATCAGCGTATCGGGGTGGAGCGTAACGCCAGCGATCTTGCGGGAGTCGGTAAGCTCGAAGATGCCCTGTCGAACCTCAGTAGTTCCGCGGTCCACTTCGTCAAGGAACATCACGACAGGCTGAGCACAAGCGGTGAGGAGCCAATCGGGAGCGTCCCAAGTCGTCGCACGCTTGCCGCCGATCTCAGTGCCGATAGCGGAAGGCATACCAAGAAGGTCACCCTCAGTCATCTGCGAAACGCGGCGTTCAACCACAGGAAGGCCAAGCTCGCGGGCGATTTGGTAGACAACCTCGCTCTTGCCGATACCGTGGCGACCACGAATAAGGACAGGCTTGCGGACGTTGAGGACGTAGGGAGCGACCGAAAGGAAGGTCTTGAAATCGATAGCCATTTGGTGGATTACCTTGATTGCTGGTTGTTGAAGAAGCGTCGGGAGGATTCCCTCAGCCCCTTTCTATTAACGGGTCTTGGAGAAGCGGCAAGGACTTTCTTGAAAGTTTCTTCTTTCTCGTCCCTGCCTCGTTTTCGGGAAGCTGGAGGGGTTCCGACCCTCACCCTTTCTACTTAACCGCTCCATCAAGAGGCGCAAGGGTCTTTTGAAGATTTCCTTGAACCTCTTAATGCCTAGCCCTTGTTCGCCCAAGAGGCAAGCAAAGCCTTCTCATACGCCTTGTATTCCTCGCTATCAAGCGCAGCGCGGAGACGTTCAAAAACGATAGCTTGAAGCTCAACATTTTCGGGGCTAAGCGTCCTCGCGTCAATAAGAAGGCTCTTCATAGCAAGACGATAACGCCCCACGATGTTTACGGGGTTTTCGTCGGAAAAGATGTGAGCAGCAAGCTCGTCGGCGTTGAAAGCCATTTGAAATACCCTTTTTGAAGAAGGACGTTTGCTGGCGAGGACCATTCCCCTCCAGCCCTTTCTACTTAACCGCTCCTCAAAGACCGTCAAGGAGCTTTTGAAGATTTCTCAAAGAGGAGGAAGAACCTGGATTTCTTCCCCCCGCATAAAAGAGAAAGAGGCTGGAAGCCTTTTGAGCCTCCAACCTCTTAATCTCCCTCAGCTTTTAGGCGAAGAGCGCGGCAAACTCGTTCATGAACGCGGCCTCTTCCTCGTCGCTGACCTCAACCACCTCACCAGCGGGAATCTCAGCCTCAAACGCCGCGTCAACCTCGCCAGCCTCAATCTCCGTAAGCTCCTCGTCGGTAGGCTCACGCTCGCTCTCCTCTTCGCACGCCGTCTCAACCTCAGCGGCGATCTCCTCAGCAAGAGCGCGGAGAGCCTCAAGCTGCTCCTCAGTCGCGAGAGGAGCGATAGCGGGCGTCTCCTCAACAACCTTCTTCGCACGGGGCTTCTTGACAGGCTTGACCTTCGCGACAAGGCCAAGTTCGGGGCAGGTGCGCTTGTTGTGACCGTGAGTACCGCAGTTGCCACAAGCGTAGGTAGCGGGGGTGTTCTTGCGAGCCATTTTGAACGTCCGTAGTCGGGAGTTTATCAGCGAGCCTTCGGGAACCATTTCCCTCCAGCCCTTTCTTCTTAACCGCTTTGGGAGGAGCGTCAAGGAAGTTTTTTTCAACTTTCCGCCTTGACCTCTTTTATGTGGCGAGGAGCTTTCTTTCCTCGCGTTGACCTTCTCTCCTTAACCGACCCTCAAACTTCGTCAAGGGTCTTTTTTCTTTTTTCGTTCTCGCTGGTTTTCTCTCCAGCCCTTTTCAACTAACCATTACCTCGTAGACCGTCAACCATTTTCTTTCCTCTTTCTTTTATTCAACAAAAACGAGAAAATCGCTTGACGTAGCCTCGCTCTCGTTGATCTCGCTGCCCTTATCATCTTCAAAGCAGATATCTCCAGACATAAACGTCGCTACCGATCCCTCGTAGGAAAGAGCGATCCGCATATCATCGGGAAGATTAGCAAGAAGCGCACGAAGCTGAGCGACCGTCATTTTCTTTCTCCTTCGTTTTAGAGATTAACCGTTTCTCGTAGATGGTCAAGGAACTTTTAGAAGAAAAGCTTGCTGATAACCATAGGGATAAAGTAGAAGACCATGTAGGAACCAGCAAAAACGCTAAGGACAACCGTGAACTTATCCACAAATTCAATATCCTTCTTCTTCTGCTCTTCGGTATACATCAAACCTCCTTATTTGCGATTGCGGTAAGGGTCTTGGAGTTGAAAATACAGGTTCGACGGGCGTTTACAAGGTGCTTGCCGCTAAGGGACTTGCCGCTTGCTACCCAATTTCCCCAATTAATCACGTAGGAACGGGTCTTTTCGGGAAGAAGGTCAACGTTCCTCGCGAGGGAGACAACGGCTTGATTGACCGCTGCGTCCTGTTCAAGCATAGCCTCAATCTGCTGGCGCGTCCACATCTTTTTCGTAGGATTATTCACAGGCTTTTCCGTTTCAAAAGGTTTAAGAGATTGTCCGTCAAGATTACGGGTATATTCAACATCATAATTAAACCACTTGACGGTGTAGAAATACCTTGGCATCTTTTCGGGATCGTTGTCGAAAGGACGATTTTCGATTTCGCTCACAATTCCCGTCGCTCCGATCATGCGAGAAACGACGATATCACCGATTTTGAAGTTCATTTCTCTTTTCTCCTCTTCATCCTCTTAACGGGTTTAGGGGGATCGTCAAGGAACTTTTATTCGATTACCTCGCGTTCTTTGACGAAGATATAATCGTCAAGATCATTAGCGATGTAAAAAAGACACTTTTTTTCGGTAGAAACTGTCCACTCCGTCTCTTTGGAAGGATTTCCGCTTGTGGACTCGTAGATCTTATTCAGCCTTTCTGCTTCCTCCCAAGCACCAATCATAGCGCGGTCAGCAGTAGCGTAGATCGCAACAACGCTCGATCCCTCGTATCGAATTCCCCACGAAACCTCGTAAACCTTCATCTTTCCTCCTCTTCATCCTCTTAACGGGTTGCTGAAAGGGTGCAAGGTCCATCCAAAGAAAAAGACGGAGGACCAGTTGAGCTAGGTGCCAGCTTCATTTTAGAAGTCCTGCATAGCGATTTCGTAGAGCGCAGCGATCTCTTCGTCGCTAAGCGTGCCCCCATCTTCCTCGTCCTCAGCGCAATAGGGACCAGCGGGGGAGAGAGTAGAATAATACCGTTCGATTGCCGACATTTGACCTCCAAAGAAAGTTATTTGAATGAATTAGAAGAATTGCCGAATAGATTGAAATAATGAAGTTTTCAATTCCATAAAATATGAGGGTAGATAGAAGCTGCGAAGATTAACATAACGTCCTCCTCCTTCATCATACTATCTGCTTCCTCCGTCGTCAAGAGGCAATCAGCAGAAACAGGATCGGGCTGAGGGTTTAGAATTTCCATGAAAAGTTCGTCCATTTGTGCTCCTTGGGGGTTTCTACTTAACCTGTTGTTCTAAAGCGTCAAGGGTTCTTTCAAGGTTTCCAAATTCGGTAGGTTAAAAGGGCTATATTCTCAACCTTCCAGCCTTGCGAGATAAGATGATCCCCAATTTCAGTATTATAACGGTTGAAATCTCCATAAAGGTCAAGATATGGCTTTTCAAGGGTATTTATTGCTTCAAGATAATATTTCTCATATTCGGCCATTTCGCGTTGCTTTATAAAATATTCTGCTACCGCTTTCTTATCGGTTTTGTCGATATAATCGGGGAGTTTAGCCACTTTGAACCTCAAGGACGTTGTGAAGATATTCCTTTGAATCTACTCCGTCAAACCACTTAACTCTATAAAGGTGACCGTCAATACCGATAACGATACCAAAAACATCGGGTTGAATGTTATACTTGTGACGGACGAGATCACCGATTTTAATCATTTATACCCTCTTAATAAGTGTGAGGTCACATGAACGATATTTGTTAGAAAATCCCTTATTAAACCATTTCACCGTAATAATTCTATCATTTTTAGATACTTCTTCGACAATTCCAAAATTGTCACTTTGTCCAAATGCGGTAAACTGAACGATATCAGCGATTTTAAACATATCGCCTCCAAGCGACATAGTTAGAGATTTGGTCAAAGGTAGTATCGTCGGGGACCGTCATACGGAACGATCCCGAACAGATTTGAGTATAACCGTTTAGGCGAAGAAGGCAAGGGGCCATATCGACTATCGGGAGGCCACCCTCAAATTCCTGGGCTTCAACCTGCTTAATTCGCTCAACATTCTTAGGAGCGTAGGAGATAGCAGGGGCAACAGGAACAGGGGTGACCTCCCTTGTCTTCGGAGGGTTTTTACAGGTGCGCTTATTGTGATTAGGTTCACCACAATTTCCGCAAAGACGAGGGGTAGCCATTCTTTCCTCCTCCTCTCTCTTAACGCCCTTCTTCGGGGACGCAAGGATCTTTTTCATATAAATATTTTGAAAGATTTGCGATTATCTCTTGACTTTCTTTAAGAAGACCAAGAGCGACGTTACAGGGATCACACAATAACCCTCTTACCTGTCCTGTCAAGTGATTATGATCTACACAAAGATATTTCTTTTTTGTATCTTCAATCTTGATAGAACAGGTCCAGCACTTGCCGTCTTGTTCTAACAACATCTTATTGTAGTCGTCAAGGGTTATGTTATACTTTCTTTTAAGTTTACTTTCTCTATATCTTTCTTTATTATTTAAACGATATTGTTTATCGTTTTCTTTATTTTCTAAACGATATTGCTTATTATACTCTTCTATTTTTTCTTTATTCACTAAACGATATTGTTTCATATGTTCGTTTAATTTTTCTTTATTCTCTAAATAATATTGTTTAATTTTTTCTTTATTTTCTAAACGATATTGTTTCTTCTTCTCGTTTAACTTTTCTTTATTCTTTTGTATATATCTTTTATTTGCTTCTCTCTTTTTTGTTTTCTTTTCATCAACTACTTGATCTTCCATGAAGTTTCCTCCTATGAATAAGTAGTTATATAAATAGAAAATCGCCCCTCATCCTTATTCTTTTATTTTCCAAATTTGCCGAGTATGAGGGGCGATATTCTCAACTTTTCAAGGGTCGTAAAGAAGTTTCTAGCCATTCTCCTGTCGATTCACTTTCAAGGTGTTTGACGACATAAAAAGTTCTTTTATGTTTAAACTTATCTTTTCTGTCCGTCTCCTCAAAAATGGAAGTTATAATTCCAGGTTTATTTTCCCTATATTTAACCTCGACAAGATCTCCGACTTTGAACATTAGAATTCCTCTTCCTCGTCAATTTCATCTTCGTCGCTATCCCAATCTTCCTCGCTTTCTTCTTCTGCTTCGGCAAAAAGGTGGTCTTCGGCTGAATTTAGAATTTCCTCAATTTCACTCTTTGGAAGAACTGCAAGGACCGCTCGCAAAAGATCTCCTTCGCTAAAACCTTCAACAAGGATTTCTTCAATCGCTTCTTCAACATCAAACTTCATTTTTTGCCTCCCACTAATAGTTAATCCTCCAAGACCCGAAAGTCAAGGAGGATTAAATAGTTTCCTAAACTGCGTAAACCTTCGCCTTCTCCGTCAATTCCACAAGATCGGGACGATTTTCGTGGAAGATCCCGACAGAAACATCATGCCAGCGCGTTCGACGGCTTGACTTTTCATCGAACCACCTACTAACCGTCTTCGTAATTTCCTCGTCGCTAAGGAAGCTATCGGGGACAGGAATAGCGGGAGCGGGAGCGGAGATTTCAAATCCAAAATACCGCGACGGGGCAATATTCAAGCTTGCTACGTCATTCTCCCAACCCTGTCGATTAAGATACTGACCGCGAAGAGGGCTCTGTCCGTTAGGGTTCATGATGTTGATACCATCATAGTTAACCTTCGTGATAAGAACAGACCATTCGGTCCCATCCCAATTCTTTCTCGTAACGATGGAACCAACACCAATTCCGCTCGTAAGAACCCAATTCGCAAAGTTAGTGCGGAACGTCTTTTCGTGAGTAAAAACGGCTGCACGGTCATTCGTGAGAATTTCACACTTTGCTCGCGTATGACCCGCTACGGAACAATAGGAACACTTGCGAGGAGTAGTAGACACGCGGGCAGAACGGGTAGCCTTGTTATCTACGATAGAAACCGCGAAACGCTCCTTCCAACCAAGAGAATAGCGATCTTGTCCTTCTTCCATTTTTGCCTTACCGCTGGCAGCATGAGCCGCAACATCGGGGCAGCCATTACGATTATGTCCACGGCTTCCACAGAATCTACAAGTCATTTGTTTTCCTCTCTCCTTCATTTACTCCTTAACGGACCCTACAAGACCCGTCAAGGAGGATTTCAAGTTTCTTTTATCCGACGAGTTCAGTATCCATACAAAAAGATTCTATAATACGACCGTAGGTATTTGTAGAATCTCTAAACCTATGGGAATCCGTAACGTCTTGGGCTTCCAACCACTTGTTAAGCTTATCGCGGTCTACGGTATCGGCAAGGGTAGCCCCAAAAGAAAGTAGACGACGCTCAAAAACGCACTTTGTAGGATGATAACTATAGCCCTGCTTAAGCGATTCCATGATATTTTTGGTGAAATATCCGTCAACCACAGGAAGATCGGAATAACCACCATGCTCGCCAGCGTCAATCCTAGAAAATGGCGAGGTAAAAATAGAGCCTGTATCGCTAATATAAGTAGGAAGATGGATACCTACAACAACATGGATAATCTCCTTACCTAGTTCAGCACGGGTCCAAGCTCCAGCTTCATTATAAGCATAAGAGCCATTAACATGCTTGTAAATAGCTCCATAACCATAAGGAAGATTCTTGTAAGATTCCCACCACTTTGCGCGAAGGGTCTTATACTTTTCGACAACAATATCTTTTACGGTCTTGAGCTTTTCGCAACTCCGACGATTATGGCCCGTATCGGAGCAAAACGAGCAGCGAGGGTGGCGACGATAGCCTTTCATCTTCTCTCCTTGATGAATACCTATTAACGCCTCTTAGAGATAGCGCAAGGGTTAAAGACGAAGTTTCGCAGCAGTAGAAATAGCAAAGAAAAAAACCAGGAATACTACGATCAAAAAAGGATCAAAGGCTTCATTTAGGGGCATTTTAGTTTCTCCTATAAAAATCTACGATACTTTTACAATATGCGCGGCTGGATAACGCTTTTTAGATGCTGGGCCTTCATCGAACCAGCAAATATAAAGAATTTCTCTACCCTTGTGATTTAGATATTTGGCTTCAAGAACAACTCCCGTTTTATTCTCGTTCATGCGATGGGCTACAATATCGCCCGTTTGGAATTCGTACAGGGTGCGGTCCATGAAAGCCTCTTAACGGGTTATTTCACTTCGTCAACGTTCTTTTCGATTTCATCGTTCCAATCCGTTCTAAGTTTAATAAGCGGATTAAAACTTGCCTTTTTCCTTTCAAGGACTAATGCTGATTGAGGTTTAACTAAAATACCCTCAATTTCTAGTTCTTCAAAATCGATGGTTGTTTCTTTGCGATAGACCTTTTTTGGTTCTTCGTCCTCTGCTCTAGCATCTCCAGCAAGCAAAAGCAAGGGGGCTAAAATAAGATATCTCATAATCAATCTCCAAATCTAAATAGTGGGATTGACATAGTTTTCTTGTCGCTCTTATTTTTAAGTTTCTCCACCTCGGATTCTAATTGCTTAACTTTTGCTTCAAGCAGAATTTTATCCTCAACAAGAGTTTGGATAATTTCTCTGTCAGTTAAATCGTGATATAACATTACCGCTTCCTTGGAGTATTAAAACGAGCAATCTTGGACTTGTCAAGCATTTCTTCAATTTCTTGCTCGTCCTCCTGCTCCTTCGCACATTCGGGACACCCAAAAGCCTTCATAGAAGCTGGGTAATCACCATGAATGGGGCAATTAAGCACCTTCTTACTGTTATCATTATTGTTATCATCATCGAAAAAGCCACGGAAAGCCACGTTAATTCTCCTTTGTGGGTTCAGTATAACGCTCCCAATTGCCAGCGTCAAACCAAAATTTGTTGATATATCGAAAATCGTTTCTGTCCTCTACATTTTGGACAACAACCTGCGTAAAACCATCAGCGGGTCTACAAGGATTTAGAACAAAATAAAACTTGTTTGGTTCCTTGATTTGAAAAACAAGATCGCCGTGCATTAGCACCATATTTGAATTCTCCATGTTTAGGTTACAATATACCAAGTTACACCGATAGAGGTTGAATGAATAGTATAATTAGTATTATTACGGAACATCCTAACAGTCAAACGCTTTGTTGGCAAATAATGAATAGCTTCAACGGTTCCTACAAAATTGCTCCCGTCTGAGGTTTGCTGCTTAGAAATAAGGATATCACCAATCTTCACATCGTCAAACTTCTTGCTGGACATTATGCTACCTTAGTTACAATATAGTTTGTTGCAAGATCGGAATAGTTTAGATAGAAATTTTCCTTAAGCTCTCCGCTCTCAAAATCATAAATAGCAAGGCGAGCATCAAGCGGGCGAGGATCTCTAACAATAAAATGAAATGGTGACCTCTTATGATTTGTAGGGACCGCATACCACAGAGAACCCTTTTCAAACTTTGATTGATAATAATTAGGCATTTGGATTTACCCTTTGGATGATACGCCAATTTGAACCTGTCCAGCGTCCACTACTAGTAATAACATGCGGGCGACCGTCGTCAAGGCGTTGCGTCACCCATTCAAGCCAATAATCTTCACCATCGCTAGAAATTCCCTGCATAGGACCACTAATAATAATTGCCTCAACATCATCATGCCAAGTAGTTTTTGTCTCAATACGAGGAACCTTGGGAGGACGACCCCTACGAACCTTGGTTGGTAGTTCAACAATTTCTGGGCGAAGAAGCATAATTATATCGCCAATTTCGGGACGGTTGTTAATCATCATTTCCTCCGATCTTTAGGTTGCCTTAACAAGCATATCACCATGTTCAATCTGTAGGAGGCCAGCATTATGACGATTATTTAGTTCTTCATCAAACCAAGTAATATCATACTGCTCGTCGCGCAAGGAGTAATTGAGCCAATATGGCTTCATAGCTTTTGCGACCAAACCATAATGCTTGCGGTGCTTGTGCATAATAAGATCACCTACTCGAAAGTTCATCTTCCCTCCGATGCTTATAGCTTAGCCTGTTATCGTTTAGCCGTCAAGGAATGTTCAAGAAGATCCATTTCATCATCTTTAAGATACCAATTATCATCACTACCAAATACCTTCACAATATTGTAACTGCGATCACCTTTTGGATCAACAATAATCCCTATGGAACCTCTACGCACAGAATTGTTATTAGATTTACTATAACTAATTTTAAGAATTACAAGATCCGCATAATTAAATTTTATGGAACCCACTTCTTATCTCCGCTTTCAATCAACAAGATATCTCCCCTCTTGTTGACCGTCAAGGTATCGATTGAGAAATACTTTTTGTCCCTCATTACCTTTTGAGTAAGAACCTTTACCTTTTCATTAGGATTTAGATTAAAACTTTCGATTGCTCCAAACTTTCCAAAAATGACGGAGGTTTCATCAGTTACACAATTATTAAGATAATCAACCAACTTCATTTTTGCTTCCTTGGCATTACAATTGTTGGAGGGTCTACGTCTTCGGGATCTTGAACGTAATCGTACTCAATCAAATCGACAACAACAGGAATGATGGGAACCTTAAGATTAATTTTTGTATCGGGATGATAAGCATAACCAATCGTGCAGTAAACTGTAAAAGCAATAGAAAGAATTAGAAGAGAAAAAATCATGCAATCACCTTGTTTAGTTCAACGTAAAGATAAGTAAAAAATGAAATTCCAGCAGCAGAACGATTATTAGCCTGCATGTGTTCAACAAGGGGAAGAAAATTAACGATAGCATTTCGCGTATCTTCGTTTGTTTCCTTCATCAAAATAGGACGAAGTGTCTTTCCTTGATCGGCCATAATAGCGCAGAACTGAACTTGATAAGGCCAATCGGAGTCCTTGCCTACCTTTGTGCCTGTATCAACATACCAATTAAGGAGATAATTAAGACGCTCGTTAATTGTAGCTCCTCGCGGCTTAACTGATTGATTAATGTAAGTTTCGGGAATATTCATGGGGACACCTTCCTAAAATAGCGGTCAAAGCTAGCATAAGTAAAAGAAAAAATAGTTTCTTCTTCCTCAACAGGCTTAAAATATTGAATTGTATAATAATCCTGTTCAATTTTAACGATCATACAATAAATTTCGTCGTCGCCAGCATCACAGCTAATAATATCAATAAAGATATCTCCAATATTATATAGGGTCATTATGATACCTTATTGTAAGATCTTTCAAATGTTTTAAGGCCAAATATTAAATGTTCATCGGGTCTGTGAAGATAAACTACATTATAAAAATCCTCACTTTCTATGATTTGAACAACAAGGACATAAAAATTTCTATTCTTATTATAGAAAATGTCCCCAACGTTTATTTGCTTGTCTACTGCTCTCATGTAGGAAGCTTAACGCTGGGGACATATGCGGTCAAGGGTTGATTAAAGTTTCTTTGTTAGGCTGAGAAGATCTCTTACCCCCATTTCATTTGAGGTAGGCATAGCCCTAACAACCTTTCCATCAACATACAAGACGAAAGTTGGAACTGCCATAATATTATGTTCCTTCGCCCATCCCTGTCCCTCGTCAATATCAAGGTAAGCAAAAGAAACAGTATCGTAATCCTGTTCCATATTAATTACCCTTGGTTTCATAACGCGACAAGGCATACACCAGCTAGCCCCGACCATTACAAGGGATTTTGGATTTTTTGATACAAAGTCCTTTACATTTTGCTCGTTTACAAAAGTCATTTTATTTTACCTCACAATAGCATTTATCGTTAAATTGAATTGAATGAGCCATAAGACACTTTACTGTGCAATCATAAGTATCTTCCTTGAACTTAAAGTTAATCACATATGCACCAATTAGAAATCCAATAAAGAAAACAATAGAAGAAATAATTGCTGCTACACGATTATTGTCACCATCCATTAGGTCACCTCTTCATCTATCTTATCAATCTTTCGGAGGAAGTCAAGAGGATTAGTAAAAACAGAAAGATGGTTCTTGGGAAATTCATTACCATTATTTAACCATCTAACTCCTACTTTACTATCTACAAAACATTCAACAAATCCTACTATCTTAATGTTTCCCATTTGGTATTCAACAAGGTCACCAATTTTAAACATGGTTAACAAGCTCCAACGAGGTATAAGAATAAACTACTGACTTATCGTTACCAAACCATTTAACCCATACAAAAGGTTTATCAACTACACTTGTAACAAATCCAACAATAGATCCGTTAGAACGAGCAAGAGTTACGAGGTCACCAATCTTAAACATCTGTATCCACCTTTACAATATCGTTTTGTGCCTCGCTTGAATCTTGACCATCAAACCATAAAATCTTATAAAACTTTAAACCATACATTTCTCGATCAAGTCCTGTAATGATTCCAAAAACTTCATCATCAATTTTATCGGCTGGCATCATTACAAGATCACCAATTTGGAACATTATGATACCTTCTTGATCTTTCGATTAGAACTAATATGTATCGTCTTGCTATTATCGTGCAACCATTCAACTTTGTAAGTATTGTGATAAACGTTAATGACTATTCCATATTCAATATTGTTGCGACAAACAAGGTCACCAACTTTAAATTTCATTCGATGACCTTTGCTAGTTCTTCTGCTTCATACTTATAACTTTCGCCTGTTGTAAGCCACATAACGGTATAATAGTTTACTTTGCTATCATAATAACCGCTGGAGATTTTAGTAATAAGTCCATAAACATTAGAAGGTTTATAGAGTTGTGCAGCCTTATAGCGGTCTTGATTTTTTAGAGCAATATGCTTTACTAGCTGGACAAGATCGCCAATTTGAGGTTCGTTGATCATACTTCAATCTTAACGAGGTTGGAGAAGAAGTCAAGGGGATAAAAATTAAAGCATAGAATAAAGTTCAGCAGCTTGTTGCATACCACCGATGTCTGAAAGTATTAATTCTTTTAGTTTTTCTACTATTTCTTCATCAAGTTCTTTTTGTTCAGCAAAGTTTTGTAAGGAATTCATAAATTCAATTCCTTTCTCTAAATTGTCTGGGTCAACATTTGTCTTAAGTTCTACTACTCTACTAAGGGCATTAAGAGTAGGGTTCCACGTTAGACCATCTACAAATCTTCTTGTAGCATCCATTAACCCTACTAGTTCTTTAATGTGTCGAAGTTTTAAGTCATAAGAAGAAACTTTAATAATTTTTGAGATAAGTTCTAAAACTTCGTGTATGTTGTATTTATTGTATTCTCCACCATCCAAACAAGCATTAAGAAGAATAAATGCTTCTTGAACCTCATTATCGGTAAGTGTTCTATTGTTAATAGAATTATCTTTAAGACCTTTTGTGATATGTGTAATATTAATTCTTTTTTTAGTTATATCGTTATCCTCTTTTCCACCCCAACACACATTATAGTGCTTAACAAATAAATCTGTGGATACATTTGAAGGCAAGATAGATAGTTTATCATCTATTACATTTTTTATTTCATCACGAATAATATGTCTAAGTTGGACTTCGGTTATTCTCATTTTAAAGCATCTCATATAATTGGGCAGCTTGAAACAGACCTTCCGGATCAACAGCAAGCCTCTTTAATTTAAGAAGGTTCGATCTGCTAAGTTGTTTAGGTTCTGTGAAGGCTTTTAGTGATTCAAGAGCATCAATTTGCTTTTGTAAATCCTCAGCATTAACACTGTTCTTCATTTCACTAATTTTAGTATGTGTCGTTATTGAAGCTGGAGAATATAATATGTGGGTTATAATTCCTATATTTATATTTGGACTGAAGTAAGTATAATAAATATCTTTCAAAGCATCTGGACCTCTATCAATAGTTTTGTTAAATAATTTTCTTATGGAATATACAATTTCTAAATAACCAAATTCATATTGCTCGCCTTTTATACACATTTCAAGAAGTTTTAATGCTTCTTCTGCTTCTTGTTGTGTAAGGTGGCTTTTTCCTGTATAATCATCTACTCTAGTAAGTGAACGAAGATATTCTCCTGTATCAAATTTAGTATCATAACGATCAACAAATATTTTTTGAATCTCTTTACTACCATAATACATTTTAAATGCTTTCGCAAATAATTCTGGTGAAACGTCTGGAGGAAGAATAGACATTTTATCGCCCGTTACGCTTTCTAGCTCTTCGCGAATGATTCTTCTTAATTGTGCTTCGGTTATTCTCATTTATAAAAGTTCCTAAGCATAAATAGTTAAATTATAAAGAAAAACCCCCTAACCATCTATTGTGATTAGGGGTTCTTTGACTTTTTTAAATAATTTAATGCTCTTTGTAAGCTTTCTTCGGTGTCGCCTAATCTTCCTAGACCTTGATTACAATTTTCACACAACCATCCTCTATGTTCTAAAGTTTTATGATCATGATCGAAAACCAGCTTCATATCTGTTCTATTGCATAAATCACATGGAGTACCTATTGCTGGATATTTAGGTTCACCAGCTAATTTGTACGCTTCTTTTTGACCTTTATTGCGCTTCTTATTACATTCTTTACATTCTGGTCTAAAATACTGCTTTCCATTTGTATTAGTTGAAACATTTTTTGTAAAGAATTCTTCCGTTAAAGGAAGTTGTTTACAACATTTTGAGCATATTCTAATTTGTAACATATTGAACCTTTAAATAGATATCTTTTTTATAAGTTCTTTTACTAAAATTTCATTATTTCCAATTACTCTACCAATTTCAATACTATTATAATAGGCGATAGTAGTAGGAACAGATAAAACTTCACACTCAACGCAAAAATCTTGAGTGTTTTCAACATCAACATAAGCAAATATTATAGATGGATTATCAATTGATAGTTTTTCAATCTTGGGTTTTAATTGCTTACAAGGTGAACAAAATAATTTACCAAATTGAACTACTACAAAAGTGTTTTCATCTATAATATCTCTAATGTTATTTTCGTTACAGGTTATCATCACTTATAAATAGTTTTTGATTATTTATTTGAGTTCACCCATTTTCTTATTGCGTTGTCCGAGACACCATATTTCTTTCCTACTTGAACGTAACTTGTTGTTTTTAACTCGTCAAGTAGTTGTTCTTTGGAAGGTCTATTACTTATCTTTCTTCTCTTTAATGTAGAACACTCGACGGAACAAGAAGAAAGATTATTTCTTTTTTTCTTTCCACATATCGAACAAACATCAAATTTACTTTCTGCTCTTATTACTTTATATTCTTCATGTTCTTTTAGAAAAATTGGTAACTCATTAGGTAATTCTGCTACACCTTCATGTATTTCTCTATGACAGTTAGCGCACAAAAGAACACATTTTTTAACTTCGTCTACAAGTTTTTCCCAATTTAATATGGAACCTCTTGCTGCACCTAAAGCAAATTCTTTTTCGTTTGGATCGATATGATGAAAATCTAATGCGGCTTTACATTTTGAGTATCCACATATAACGCATTTTCCACCCATACCTTCTACTAATCTTGATTTAGTATTTTCTCTCCAACGTTTTACTGCCTCCGAACTTTTCGACATTATTATTATCTCCTATGATAATAAGTAGTATCGAACTTCGGGAAAAGCAATTATCATATAATATAAAATGGCGGCTAAGGTTGGGAACGATCCAACGACCTATCGGTTAACAGCCGATTACTCTACCGCTGAGTTACTTAGCCTAAATTGGTAGTCGCACGGGGAGTTGAACCCCGATTTCCAGCGTGAAAGGCTAGCGTCATGACCCCTAGACCATGCGACCATATGTGGAGCCTGT
>Ga0114968_10000142_pt1 | contig 53132 bp, 57 predicted proteins | sample M_130807_EF_Meta_FD_87020 | JGI IMG/M metagenome (GOLD analysis project Ga0114968, IMG submission 87020) | Freshwater microbial communities from Lake Montjoie, Canada to study carbon cycling - M_130807_EF_MetaG | ecosystem: Environmental > Aquatic > Freshwater > Lake | place: Lake Montjoie... | reverse complement strand
GAGGCGGCGGCCAAGCTGCGCATGGAAATTGACTCCCTTCCTCAGGAATTGGATGAGCTCAACCGTCGAATCATGCAACTTGAGATTGAGCGCGAGGCAATCCGTCGGGAAAATAACAAGGATAAGGAAGTGGTCTTGAGTAAAGAAATTGCGGACCTAGGAGAAAAGCGTCAATCTGTAAAAGCAAAGTGGGAGAGTGAAAAAGCAGTTATTCTCGGCATTCGTCATGAGAAAGAAGCAATTGAGAAGTTAAAAGTCGAAGGCGAACAAGCGGAGCGAGCAGGGGATTTTGGTAAGGTAGCCGAGATCCGCTACGGAAAGATTGTGGAGGCTGAGAAATCGCTAGAAGGCTTCAAAACTCAGTTGGCCGAGATGCAGGCTGGCTCGCCGCTACTCAAAGAGGAGGTAGACCAGGAAGATATTGCTTCGGTGGTATCCAAGTGGACAGGAATTCCTTTGAGCAAAATGATTCAGTCTGAACGGGAAAAGTTACTCCACCTCGAAGACGAGTTGGGGCGACGTGTAGCCGGACAGCAGGAAGCGATAGTAGCACTTTCCGATGCCGTGCGAAGAAGTAGGGCAGGATTGCAGGATCCACGGAGACCGATTGGAAGCTTTATTTTCATGGGAACCACCGGGGTTGGTAAGACCGAACTCGCCAAAGCACTTGCCGAATACCTATTCAATGATGAGAATGCCATGGTTCGGATTGACATGTCGGAGTACCAAGAACGACATGCCGTAAGTAGGCTCGTGGGAGCTCCTCCTGGCTATGTGGGCTACGAGGAAGGTGGACAGCTTACTGAAGCAGTTCGAAGAAAACCTTATTCTGTAATCCTTTTGGATGAAATCGAAAAGGCCCATCCTGATGTATTCAACATTCTCCTGCAGGTGCTAGATGATGGTCGACTGACTGACAATAAGGGGCGATTGGCCAATTTTAAGAATACGATCATCATTCTGACTACCAACATCGGTTCGCAATTGATTCAGGAACGCTTTGCAGAAATGGAGGACTGGAATCGAGAAGAAGTGCTTGAAAAGACCAAAGCAGAAGTTTTCGATTTGCTTAAGAAAACTGTTCGGCCTGAGTTTCTCAACCGTATCGACGAAACGATCCTCTTTGAGCCCCTCAACAAGCGGGTGATCCGTAAGATTGTAGACATACAGTGGAGGGAGATTCAAAAGCGATTGTCGGAATCGAATATTGAAATTGAGGCGACTACCGAGGTGCTGGATTACTTGGGAGAGGTAGGTTTTGATGCCAATTTTGGAGCAAGGCCACTCAAGCGAACCATGCAGCGCCTGATTTTGAATGAGCTTTCGAAGCAGATACTCGCAGGCTATATCAAAAATGATGCGACGGTACTTGTGGATTTGGATGCCGATAAGAAGGTGTATTTCAAGAACCTAGGTGCTGAAGTGGGGCTGTATTGAATTCTAAAATGGATAAAAAAAGAGGTCCCGCAAGTGTGGGACCTCTTTTTTTTGCTTTAAACCTAAAAGCAGAGGTCTATTTTGCTCTACTCAATCCAAGGTTAGGGAATTGCCTTAGCTTTCTTTTTGCGAGAGATTTGTCTTGTAACTGACGGTATTTAGTTAAATTCCGTCAGTTACATTGTTTTTGAACTCTTTAATCGTAGTTCTGTTTCTACTAAAAATCCATTCCAATGCTCTTTACTTCTTCGGATGTTCCAAGCGAAATATGGCAGACAATTCTTCATGAGTTGCACCGTGGTGCTTTGGATCCAAAGCACCCTTTTCGCTTCCCCACTTTAGCGACTGCTGGCACCAATTTCCCACAGGTACGAACGGTGGTGTTGCGGCAGCTCACTTCCAAGGTCGAATTTTTAGTGTATACAGACTATCGATCTGCCAAAGTTCAGGATTTACTAAAAATACCGAGGGTGAGTTTGCTGTTCTACCATCCAAAAAAGCAAGTACAAGTTCGTGTCAAGGCGCTTGCTACCATTCATGTAGAAGATGAACTTGCTCAGGAACATTGGAAGCGCGTTTCCGAGGCAAGGCAATCGGAATACAAAAGTGGACTTGCACCAGGTACGCAGATTGAAAATCCTGAGTTGGGCTGGGAGACACAGGTAGATAGCGCATATTTTTCCGTATTGAAATTCAGCCCTCTTTCGATGGAAGCACTTCAATTGTCAAAGGAAGGCCACTTACGGATACAGTTTGAGTTGACCACTGGTTGGCAAGGAAGCTGGCTGGTACCCTAAGTCAGGCAAAAAAAAGTCCCGAATTGCTCGGGACTTTGATAGGAGTTAAACCTTCATGATGTCTACTTCTTTTTTAGAGAATAGCTCATCAATTTTTGCAGAGTAGCTGTCAGTAAATTTTTGAACTTGTTCCTCAGCTCTTTTGATGGCATCTTCCGATGCTCCTTCTTTTTGAAGTTTGCGTAAGGATTCGTTCGTGTCTTTTCTTACGGAGCGAATCGAAATTTTACCTGTTTCACACTCCGATTTTGCGCTTTTAACCAGGTTGATTCTTCGTTCTTCTGTAAGCGCTGGAATAGTCAAGATAATGAGCTCTCCATTGTTTTGCGGAGCAAGTCCAAGGTCAGAGTTGATGATGGCTTTTTCAATTTCGGAGATGAGGTTCCGCTCAAAAGGTTTGATGGCAAGGGTCCGTGCATCAGGTGTCGTCACAGAAGATACCTGAGATAAGGGTGTCGGAGACCCATAATACATCACAAAAACTCCATCCAATAAGTTAGGCATAGCCTTGCCTGCCCTGATTTTTACTAATTCTGAAGCCGTATGGTCAATAGCTTTTTGCATCAATTCCTTGGCTTCGTCTAAATACATTTCGATTTCTTCCATGAGTCTGGTTCGGTTTATACAGTTATCAGCGTTCCTATTTGTTCCCCCTGAACTAGTTTGGTAAGATTCTCAGACCTATTCATGTCAAATACGATGATGGGGAGGTTATTTTCTTGGCAAAGTGTAAAAGCAGTCATGTCCATGACATTGAGGTTTTTTTTGTAAACCTCTGTGAAAGTGATGTTTTGGTATTTGGTGGCGGTGGCATCCTTTTCTGGATCTGCGGTATAGACCCCGTCCACACGTGTACCTTTCAGTACCACATCAGATTCAATTTCAATGGCTCTCAGTGCAGCGGTAGAGTCCGTGGTGAAATAAGGGTTGCCGATTCCTGCACCGAAAATCACAATTCTACCTTTTTCAAGGTGACGAATTGCTCTTCTCCGGATAAATGGTTCACAAACGCTTTCAATTTTGATTCCAGACATCAAGCGGGTGTAGAGTCCAATCTGTTCCAAAGCACTCTGAAGTGCCATCGCATTGATTAGGGTGGCAAGCATGCCCATGTAGTCCCCTTGAACTCGGTCGATGCCAGACTTTTCGGCTTGCACGCCTCTAAATATATTACCTCCTCCAATGACAATGGCGATTTCTACGCCCAAATCTTTCACTTTTTTAATTTCTTCTGCGTATTGCTGCAACATTGCTGGATCAATGCCATATTTTTTTTCACCCATTAGAGATTCTCCACTGAGCTTGAGCAGAATGCGTTTGTATTTCATGTATCGGTAGGTATAATTTGGATTAATTCGTTCTGGTTAAAGTGGAAAACTGTCTGTAACATCAATTTTCTGAAAGTGCTGTGGCTGAATTTGTAAATCAACCTAGCAAATATACTTTCTTCCATTTAGAAATTTGAATGACTACTAAAAATGAGGCTAGATTCTCTTGGTAATTTAGAAAAAGACGCAAAGCAATTAGAATTGGATGAGCACCTGGTTTTTTTCTACGGATTGCTTGAGTGAGACTTTCACCTCCTTCACCCTTCCATCCCCTGGGGACTTGATGCTATTTTCCATTTTCATGGCTTCTAGGATCAGTACTACATCTCCTTTTTTGACTACATCTCCAGGCGCTACCTTCAGATCCAAAATCAGGCCTGGCATGGGTGCTTTGATTTCTTTTAAACTACCAGATCCAGCGGCATTCATTCCCATTTTTTCTAACAGTAGGTCAAATCGATCCTTTACCTGGAGTGTGGTTGTTTTGTGCCCCAATCGAATTTGAAGTGTTTTAGCCTCCATATCCACGGCTAGCAGCTCTGCTTCTAAGGACCGAGCACCTTGAATGAGATGGATCTTTCGATCTCCCATCCATTTGAGATCCCAGGTGATAACCTGCTGGTTGACGCGAGTTTCGCTTCCATTTTTTTCGACCGAATACGTATTGTCTTGAAGGATAACTGAAAACATTCTTGCTAATTTGCTTTTCCAACTAAAGTAGCCAAGGATTGGCTGCTGCGAATTTCTTCAAATATGACTCAAAAACCACTTTGTCCAAAAATAAATTTAAGCACTTTCCTTCTTTCGTTTTTGCTCCTTGCCGTGATGGTAGGTTTGGAAGGATGTAAATCATCCTCTGGAACAGTGTCAGATGGGGATGGGGTATGGGATACTCTTGCTGTGGAGGAACAAGATTTTTGGATGGAGGAGGAGGCGATTCCCTATCAAGCAGCGGCCACGCGCAGCATGGATCTGGTTCACATGAAATTGCAACTTGAATTTGATTGGAAAAGTCAACAGGTTAAAGGTTTGGCCCAACTATTCCTAACTCCTTATTTCTATCCTCAAAAAATGGTTGTTTTGGATGCCCAAGATTTTGAGGTGGAATCGGTAGCAATAAGTAGGGGGACCGACTATTTTGAGGGGCTAAATTACCGCTATGATGAGAAGGAATTGCAGGTGTATTTACCAGAAGAATTGGTTCCTGGGGACACGGTCGAACTTGTGATCTACTATGTGGCATTTCCTGAAAAAAACTCAGGAGAAGGGTCCGCGGCAATCACCGATACAAAAGGACTTTACTTTATTGATCCCCTAGATACGATCCCAGGTAAGCCGACGATGCTTTGGACACAGGGAGAGACTCAGCACAGCAGCAAATGGTTTCCGACGATTGACCGGCCCAACGAGCGTCTCACGCATGACATTTGGTTGACCGTGCCAGACAGCATGGTGTCTATTAGCAATGGGCGCCTTATCCAACAGGAATCCTTGGGCAATGGGTTGCGAAAAGATTATTGGAAAATGGATCTTCCCCATGCACCGTACTTGGTGGCGATTGCGGTGGGTGATTTTGCCAAAGTGACGGCTTCCCACGGGGATTTGCCCTTGGGTTACTATGTAGAAAAAGGATTTGAAAAAGGTGCGGCAAAGGTTTTTGCTTCCACTCCTCAAATGATCGGTTATTTCGAAAAAACTTTGGGAGTTCCTTTTCCTTGGCAAAAATACGATCAGATTGTAGTTCGGGACTTTGTGTCTGGAGCGATGGAAAATACCACGGCATCCATTTTTATGGAAGAATTGCTCCTAGACGAGCGGGAGGCTTTGGATTCAGAATGGGATTACATCATTGCGCACGAACTTTTTCACCAGTGGTTTGGGGACTTGGTTACCGCCGAATCCTGGTCCAATCTCACCTTGAACGAAGCTTTTGCCAACTACAGTGAGTATTTGTGGAATGCGCACCGCTATGGTCAGGATCAGGCGGATTTAAAGTTAGTGGTTGAGAAGGAAGGTTATTTTGCCGAGGCGGATACTGAACCAAAGGAATTGATTCGTTACAATTATGCGGATTCAGAGGATCTTTTTGATGCACACAGTTACAATAAAGGGGGCTTGGTGCTGCACATGATGCGCCGTCAGCTGGGAGATGCGGCCTTCTTTAAGGGATTAAACTTGTATTTAACAAAGCATGCTTTTCAAGCGGTGGAGGCTCATGATTTACGACTAGCCATGGAGCAGGTCAGTGGGCAGGACTTGAATGGATTCTTTAATCAATGGTTTTTTGCAGAGGGACACCCAGAGTTGACGGTTGAGGTGGACTATTCCAAGCCGGAGAACCTGTTGATTCGTTTTTCACAGGTGCAGGACCTCAATGAATTCCCAGTTTTCCAATTGCCCATCACGGTCAGTTGGTACGAGGGAGCGGTACGAAAAACCAAAACAGTTCAACTAACTAAAGCGGAACAGGAGATAGCCTTAGAAAATGGAAATCCGATCTCGTTGGTCTATGTAAATGAGGGGCAGGAAATCTTGATGAAGGGAAATCAAGTAATGAGTAATGCGCAGTACCTGCAGCAGTTTAAGGAATCGCAGCTAGGAGTGGCGCGCTACGCCGCATTGGATAGTTTGGTTTCTCGTGAAGCAGCTGAAGAATTGGGTGTTGTATTGCCTTTGACTCTTGAAGATTCGTTTGCTGCGATTCGTGAGCGCGGGCTTTCGTTGTTGCTGGGAGGTGATCAGTGGAAGGAAACCCTAGCGGAATTGGAGGGAAAAATTTACCGATTAGCAGAGGAAGACACGGACAATAAGGTTCGAGCGGGTGCCTTGGAGGTGCTTGCCGAATGGAATCCTTCGGGGTACCGGGGGGCATTTACCCGGTTGGCGCGCGATCCTTCTTATTTAGTTGCGGGCGCGGCCTTGATGGGCTTGGCGCGAGTGGCAGATCCTGCGGTGGAGCTTTCCTGGATGGAGACCTTTGAGCGGGAGACCAATTTCAGGATGTCCGTTGGTCTGGCAGAGTATTACCTGGAGAATAAGGTCCTTGGCAAGGGGCCTTGGTTTGAGCAGACCTTTTCCAAGTTGAGTGGTGAGGGTTTGTATTACTTTATGGGGTATTACGGGAGTTATTATTTGGAAGTGGAGGTTTCCCAAAAGGAAAAGGCCCTTCGCCAATTATTTGCTGTTTTGGAGTACAATACAAAGGATTTCTTGCGATTAGGAGCGTTTCAAACTTTGTTGGGTTTTGTGATGGAGGAGGGCGTGTTGGACAAAATGGTGGCGATAGCGGAGAAGGACCAGTCTGAGGACTTGCAATCCTATTATTCGTATTACCTGGAATTACTGAAAGAGGAAAATTAATTCCTTGATTTTTAAAAGATTGAGGGGTGTTTGGAGAATTTTTTTCCAATTTTCAGGAACTCACTTTGATACTTTGATAAAAGGCTATAATTTTGCAGTCCGTTAAAGTTCCTAGGAGAAAATCGCCTAAAATTTTAGCGCAGTTGGGGGAATACCAAAGCGGCCAACTGGGACGGACTGTAAATCCGTTGACTTATGTCTTCACAGGTTCGAATCCTGTTTCCCCCACGACTTGCATAAAAACAAATTTATTTTGTAGTTTTGCAGTTCGAAAAAGTTACCGAGCAATCGGGTATAAGCGGGAGTAGCTCAGTTGGTAGAGCGGCAGCCTTCCAAGCTGCAGGTCGCGGGTTCGAGCCTCGTCTCCCGCTCTGTACTTTTCGGAGTACACTGCGTAGTGAAAGCCGACGTAGCTCAGGGGTAGAGTACTTCCTTGGTAAGGAAGGGGTCACGGGTTCAATTCCCGTCGTTGGCTCAACACAGAATTTATTATCTAAACATATTTTAAAACTTAAACTGAGGATTTTCAAGCATGGCAAAAGCTAATTTCGACCGTTCCAAACCGCACGTAAACGTCGGAACCATTGGACACGTAGACCATGGTAAGACCACCTTGACTGCAGCCATCACCACGGTATTGGCAAAGAAGGGTCTTTCTGAATTACGAGATTTCTCTTCTATTGACAACGCGCCAGAAGAGAAAGAAAGAGGTATTACAATCAATACTTCTCACGTAGAATACCAAACTGAAAAGAGACACTACGCACACGTAGATTGTCCTGGTCACGCGGATTACGTGAAAAACATGGTAACAGGTGCTGCTCAAATGGACGGTGCTATCCTAGTGGTAGCAGCGACAGACGGACCAATGCCACAAACTAGAGAGCACATCCTTTTGGCTCGCCAGGTAGGTGTACCTCAACTAGTAGTATTCATGAACAAAGTGGATATGGTGGATGATCCTGAATTGTTGGAGCTAGTAGAAATGGAAATCAGAGAATTGCTTTCTTTCTACAACTTTGACGGTGATAACATTCCTGTAATTGCTGGTTCTGCACTTGGTGCATTGAACGGTGAAGAGAAGTGGGTTGAGAAAGTAATGGAATTGATGGAAGCAGTAGATAGCTACATTCCACTTCCAGAGCGTTTGATCGACAAAGACTTTTTGATGCCAGTTGAAGACGTATTCTCTATCACCGGTCGTGGTACTGTTGCTACAGGTCGTATCGAAAGAGGTGTAATCAACTCTGGTGAGCCAGTTGAAATCATCGGTATGGGCGCTGAAGGCTTGAAGTCTACTGTAACTGGTGTTGAAATGTTCCGTAAGATCCTTGACAGAGGTGAAGCAGGTGACAACGTAGGTTTGTTGTTGAGAGGTATTGAAAAATCACAAATCAAGCGAGGCATGATTATCTGTAAGCCTGGTACTGTGAAGCCTCACTCTCACTTTAAGGCTGAAGTTTACGTACTTTCTAAAGAAGAAGGTGGACGTCACACTCCATTCTTCAACAGATATAGACCACAGTTCTACTTAAGAACTACTGACGTAACTGGCGAGATCACTCTTCCAGCTAACGTAGAAATGGTAATGCCTGGTGATAACGTAACCATCGAGGTAAACTTGTTGGCTGCAGTAGCACTAGAAAAAGGTTTGAGATTTGCGATTCGTGAAGGCGGTCGTACAGTAGGTGCCGGTCAGGTAACTGAAATTCTCGACTAAATACCCCTATTTAGAACATTGGATGCGATCCCAAAGAATATTTTGGGATCGCATTTGTTTCTAAAGACTTTATTCCTAATTTTGCGTTCCCTTTTGGGGCGTTCGTTTTACACGGGCATAGTTCAACGGCAGAATAGTGGTCTCCAAAACCATTGATGGGAGTTCGAATCTCTCTGCCCGTGCACTAAGAATATAGACTATGAATATCAAAAACTTTGTCCTTGAGTCTTATGACGAAATGAAAAACATGGTGACATGGCCTAAGTTTTCGTTTCTTCAAAACAGTGCCATTTTGGTATTGGTAGCATCGCTAATCTTTGCGCTATTTATTGGTGCGGTAGATTTAGGATTCGAGAATATCATGACATGGTTTTATGATTTATTCTAATAGCATTACAGGATGGCTGAACATAAGTGGTACGTACTCAGAGTAGTCGCAGGACAGGAGAAGAAAGCTAAAAACTATCTGGAAAATGAAATTTTCAGACAGAAGATCGCTGAATTTATTCCTGAAGTGTTGATTCCATCTGAGAAGGTATATGAGATGCGCAATGGCAAGAAGCGTGTACGGGAGAAGAATTTCTTCCCTGGCTACGTATTGGTCAATGCGGACTTATCGAATGGTGAAGCTAATCACGTAATTACGAGTATCCCAGGAGTAATTGGTTTTCTTGGATCAAACCAGGGGGGAGCTTCCAAAACCCCTGAACCATTACGTCAATCAGAAGTCAATCGTATTTTAGGTAAGGTTGAGGAGATTGATGAGTTTGCCGAGAAGCAAGAAGCCCCTTTTATAGTTGGAGAGGCCGTGAAAGTAATGGACGGTCCTTTCAGTGGGTTTACTGGGACAATTGAGGAGATTTTTGAGGAGAAGAAAAAGCTTAACGTTATGGTTAAGATTTTCGGCCGCAATACTCCTGTTGAATTAAACTTTATACAAGTAGAAAAACAAGACTAAGCAATGGCTAAGGAAATCACTGGTTATGTAAAACTACAAGTGAAAGGTGGCCAGGCTAACCCGTCACCTCCAGTAGGTCCAGCTCTTGGTTCCAAGGGTTTGAACATCATGGAGTTCTGTAAGCAGTTCAATGCACGTACCCAAGAGAAAATGGGAACGGTATTGCCTGTATTGATTACAGTATATTCTGACAAGTCTTTTGATTTTGTAGTAAAAACTCCACCAGCTGCAAATTTGCTGTTGGAAGCTGCAAAATTAAAGGGAGGTTCTGCGGAACCAAACAGAAAGAAAGTAGGATCTGTTACCTGGGATCAGGTACGGGTCATTGCTGAGACGAAAATGCCTGACCTTAATGCTTTCAAAGTAGAATCAGCCATGAAAATGGTAGCGGGTACCGCGCGCAGCATGGGTATCACAGTTTCTGGTAAGGCCCCTTGGGAAGTATAAATAAACAACAATGGCTAAGTTAACAAAAAAGCAAAAAGAAGCTCTTTCTAAGTACGACCCAAGCCAAGTGTACTCCCTGGAGGCTGCTTCTTCACTGGTTAAGGAAATTACGATGACGAAGTTTGATGCTTCCGTAGATGTTGACGTTCGTTTGGGCGTCGATCCTCGAAAAGCTGATCAAATGGTAAGAGGGGTAGTTGCCCTTCCTCATGGTACTGGTAAAGACATCAAAGTATTGGTGCTTTGCACGCCTGACAAAAATGCAGAAGCTACTGAAGCAGGTGCAGACTACGTTGGTTTGGACGATTATATTGCCAAAATAGAAGGCGGTTGGACAGATATTGATGTGATCATCACAATGCCCAACGTCATGGCAAAAGTAGGTAGACTAGGTAGAGTATTGGGCCCTAGAGGTTTGATGCCTAATCCTAAGTCTGGAACGGTGACCCTAGATGTAGGAAAAGCAGTTCGAGAAGTGAAAGCTGGAAAGATCGACTTCAAAGTTGATAAGTTTGGCATCATTCACGCAGGTATTGGAAAAGTATCGTTTACTCCTCAACAAATTCAGGATAACGTAAAAGAACTGATCCTTACCATTTCGAAATTAAAGCCTTCCTCTTCAAAAGGTACATATTTCAAAAGCATTCATTTATCCAGCACAATGTCTCCTGGTATATCAGTAGACAAGGGTAGCATTCAAGGAATTTAATCATGACTAGAGACGAGAAAAAAGTAATTATCGACAGTCTGACTGAGAAATTGAAAGAGAACCCTTTCTTCTATATCACAGACGCGTCTGGATTCTCTGTAGCAGAAGTGAACGCATTCAGAAGAACTTGCTATGAAAAAGGTGTAGAGTACAAAGTGTACAAAAATACCTTGATCGCAAAAGCACTTGAAAATTTGGATGCTGACTATTCTAAGCTTGCAGATGGAGCTTTAAAAGGGTTCTCGGGAATTTTGTTCTCAAAAGAGACGAGCAACCTGCCAGCTAAAGTATTGCTGGACTTTAGAAAAAAACAAGGAAAAAAAGAGTTTAGACCTGTATTTAAAGGTGCTGGTATCGATTCAGATGTATTTCTGGGCGAGGCTAACTTGGAAGTACTTTCTACCCTCAAGTCTAAGGAGGAATTGATTGGAGAGCTTATTGGCTTGCTTCAGTCTCCTGCGAAGAACCTCGTTTCTGCTTTGCAATCAGGTCAAAACAACATCACTGGTGTATTGAAGACCCTAGCCGAGCGAGACGGAAACTAATCTTATCAAAATCAATCAAAAACAATTAACTAATTAATACAATGGCAAATCTTACACAACTTGCAGAACAGTTGGTAAACTTGACTGTAAAAGAAGTAAAGGAATTGACAGACATCCTTAAGGATCAGTACGGCATCGAGCCTGCTGCAGCTGGTGCTGTAGTAGTAGCTGCTGCTGCTGGAGGTGGATCTGATGCTCCTGCTGAAGAAGAAAAGACTTCATTTGACGTAATCTTGAAAGCAGCTGGTGCTCAGAAACTTGCTGTCGTGAAATTGGTGAAGGACCTAACTGGCCTTGGCTTGAAAGAAGCTAAAGACCTAGTTGATGCAGCTCCAAAGCCAGTTAAAGAAGGAGTTGCTAAGGACGAAGCTGAAGCATTGAAGAAGTCTCTTGAAGAGGCTGGTGCTGAAGTAGAGATCAAGTAATTTGCTCATCTCTGTCCAAAAGGATAGAGATTAGCTCGAAGACCTGACTATTTTAGTCAGGTCTTTTCCTGTTTATGCAGGGGTTTAAAATTGCATTATTTTAAGCGAAAATAGTAGATTTTTAATATTTAATTTCACTATTAAACTATACACTACCTTGGCTATCAAGAATCAAACCGCAAGGAAAAGCTTCTCCTCCATTAAGGTGGTCAAAGACTATCCCGATTTTCTAGATATTCAGCTACAGTCATTCAAAGACTTCTTCCAGTTGGATACCCCTGCAGAAAAACGTCGGGCTGATGGATTATTTAAAGTTTTTGCTGAAAATTTCCCAATCAGTGATTCCAGAGAGAACTTCACTTTGGAATTTATCGACTATGCAGTAGATCCACCAAAGTACAGCGTGGAAGAATGCATCGACCGTGGATTGACCTACTCCGTCCCGCTGAAAGCAAAATTAAGATTGCTTTGCCACGATGAGGACAATGAGGATTTTGAAACAATCGAACAGGAAGTATTCCTAGGCAATTTACCTTACATGACTGAGAAGGGTTCCTTCGTCATCAATGGAGCTGAGCGTGTAATTGTTTCCCAGCTGCACCGCTCCCCAGGGGTTTTCTTTGCCCAAAGCAAGCATACCAACGGTACCAAGCTGTATTCAGCTCGTATTATTCCTTTTAAAGGATCTTGGATCGAATTTGCAACAGACATTAATAATGTCATGTATGCCTACATCGATCGTAAGAAAAAATTCCCAGTTACGACTCTTCTTAGAGCCATAGGATATGGTTCTGATAAAGATATATTGGACCTCTTCGGACTTTCCGAGGAAGTTTCCGCTACCAAAACAGCCCTCAAGAAGGCCGCAGGCAGAAAACTTGCTGCACGTGTATTGAGAACTTGGGTAGAAGACTTCGTGGACGAGGATACCGGTGAAGTGGTATCCATCGACCGTAATGAGGTCTTGTTGGAAAGAGATACCATCCTGACGGATGCGGACATTGAAATGATCCTTGACTCTGGATCAAAATCCATCATCCTTCATCGGGAAGATGTGAACGTGGCTGACTTCTCCATCATCTACAACACATTACAAAAAGACAACTCCAACTCTGAGAAAGAGGCAGTAGAAGTAATCTACCGTCAACTACGAAATACCGAAGCTCCAGACGAAGCGACAGCGAGAGAAGTAATTCAAAGCTTGTTCTTCTCGGACAAGCGCTACGACTTAGGTGAAGTAGGTAGATACCGTATCAATAAGAAATTGGGCTTGAGCATTGAGCCTGAGAAAATTGTTTTGACAAAAGAAGATATCATCTCTATTGTTAAGTACTTAATCGGTTTGATCAACTCCAAAGCAGTGGTGGATGATATTGACCACTTGTCCAACCGTCGCGTACGTACAGTAGGCGAGCAGTTGTATAGCCAGTTTGGAGTAGGTTTGGCTCGTATGGCTAGAACCATCCGTGAGCGTATGAACGTACGCGACAACGAAGACTTCAAGCCTGTAGACTTGATCAACGCGCGTACCCTTTCTTCCGTAATCAACTCCTTCTTCGGAACCAACCAACTTTCTCAGTTCATGGACCAGACCAACCCTCTGGCTGAATTGACACACAAGAGAAGGTTGTCCGCTTTAGGTCCAGGAGGTCTTTCTAGAGAAAGAGCAGGATTTGAAGTTCGTGACGTACACTACACCCACTACGGTCGTTTGTGTACCATCGAAACTCCAGAAGGTCCAAACATTGGTTTGATATCCTCACTTTGCGTACACGCAAAAGTAAATTCCATGGGCTTCCTAGAAACCCCTTACCGCAAGGTAGACAATGGAAAAGTAAGCATGAAGGCGGAAGACATTGTCTTCTTGACCGCAGAAGAAGAGGATAACCACAACATCGCACAGGCAAACGCTTCTTTGGATGACAAAGGACGTTTCTTGAATGAAAAAGTAAAGGCACGATTTGAAGGTGACTTCCCAGTGCTTGAGCCAAGCGAAATTACCTACATGGATGTTGCTCCAAACCAGATTGTTTCGGTAGCAGCTTCTTTGATTCCTTTCTTGGAGCATGATGATGCAAACCGAGCCCTAATGGGATCCAACATGCAGCGTCAAGCAGTTCCTTTGTTGAAGCCAGAAGCACCAATTGTGGGTACTGGTTTGGAAAGCAAAGCTGCCATCGATTCAAGAGCGCTCCTAATTGCTGAAGCAGACGGAGTAGTGGAATATGTAGATGCGAAGAAAATTACCATCAAGTACGATCTGACTTCAGACGAATTGTTGGTGAATTTCTCTGACGAATACAGAACCTATGATTTGATCAAATTCAGAAGAACCAACCAGGATACCACCATCAACTTGACTCCTTTGGTATTGAAGGGAGAAAAAGTGAAAAAAGGTCAAGTACTCGTGGAAGGTTATTCTACCAACCAAGGTGAATTGGCACTAGGTAAAAACCTAAAAGTGGCCTACATGCCTTGGCAAGGATACAACTTCGAAGATGCGATCGTGATCTCTGAGCGTGTGGTTCGTGAAGACATCTTCACTTCTATCCACGTGGAAGAATTCCAACTAGAAGTTCGTGACACCAAGCGTGGAGAAGAGGAACTTACCTCTGAAATTCCAAACGTATCTGAAGAGGCTGTAAAGCATTTGGATGAGAACGGAATTATCCGAGTAGGTGCCGAAGTTAAAGAAGGTGACATCATCATCGGTAAGATCACACCAAAAGGCGAAACTGACCCAACTCCAGAAGAGAAGCTCTTGAGAGCAATCTTCGGGGATAAGGCTGGGGACGTGAAAGATGCTTCTTTGAAGGCATCACCCTCCTTGAATGGAGTGGTTATTGAAACTAAATTATTCTCTCGTCCAAAGAAAGATAAGGACAACCGTGCCAAGTCTAAGGCTGAGGTAGAAAAGCTAAAGAGCAAGTACGCCAAAGATTTGTTGGGCATCCGTGCGCGCATGATCAGCAAGTTGGTGACTTTGCTAGAAGGAAAAACTTCGCAAGGAGTGAAGCACAAGTTTGGGGATGAAATCATCACCAAAGGCGTGAAGTTCAATGCTAAGAACATTGAAAACAACCTTTTCCCTGCTAAAAACCCGTACAGAGACGAGTCAAACTACAATGTGCCGGAGGAAGCCAACTTGGTTTCTGACATCATTCTTGACGAATGGACTGAGGATACCTACACCAATAGCTTGATTGTCAAGTTGGTAAAGAACTATACCAACTCTAGAAATGAAATCTCTGGAAGATTCAAGCGTGATCGCTTCACCTTAGAAGTAGGAGATGAATTGCCTGCAGGTATCGTACAACTTGCCAAAGTATACATCGCCAAGAAGCGTAAGCTGAAGGTAGGAGATAAGATGGCAGGTCGTCACGGTAACAAAGGTATTGTAGCTCGAATCGTACGTGACGAAGACATGCCTTTCCTAGAGGATGGCACACCGATGGATATCGTATTGAACCCACTAGGTGTACCTTCTCGAATGAACATCGGCCAGATTTTCGAAACTGTGCTTGCATGGGCAGGTCAGAAGCTTGGAAAGAAATATGCAACGCCAATTTTCGATGGAGCTACCTTGGATGAGGTATCTGCAGAACTTTCGGCAGCTGGACTTCCTGCATTTGGTAGAACCTACCTATACGATGGTTTGAGTGGTAACCGTTTTGACCAGCCTGTAACAGTAGGAATTACCTACATGTTGAAGTTGGGTCACTTGGTAGATGACAAGATGCACGCCCGTTCCATCGGACCCTACTCACTCATCACACAGCAGCCGCTGGGTGGTAAGGCACAGTTTGGTGGACAGCGATTTGGAGAAATGGAAGTATGGGCACTCGAAGCATTCGGTGCATCCCATGTTCTTCAAGAGATCTTGACCGTGAAGTCGGATGACGTAATCGGTAGAGCAAAAGCATACGAAGCGATTGTGAAAGGTGAAAACCTTCCTAAGCCGAACATTCCTGAATCCTTCAATGTATTGGTTCACGAGTTGAGAGGCTTGGCTCTTGAAATTACCTTGGATTAATTTGGCTCATGGGGCGGGCAACCGCCCTAAACATATCTCAAAAAACTATGTCGTTTAGAAAAAATAAAAAACTGAACAACGATTTCTCCCGAGTTACCATCAGTTTGGCTTCTCCAGAATCTATTCTGGATAGCTCAAATGGCGAGGTAACCCAGCCAGAGACCATCAACTACAGAACTTACAAACCAGAAATGGGCGGCTTGTTCTGCGAGCGCATCTTTGGTCCAGTAAAGGATTGGGAATGTCATTGCGGAAAATACAAGCGCATTCGATACAAAGGAATTATTTGTGATCGATGTGGAGTGGAAGTGACGGAGAAGAAAGTACGCCGTGAGCGCATGGGCCATATTGAATTGGTGGTACCTGTTGCTCACATCTGGTACTTCAAGTCATTGCCTAACAAAATTGGATACTTGCTCGGTTTGCCTACCAAGAAATTGGATCAAATCGTGTATTACGAGCGCTATGTAGTCGTACAGGCGGGTGTGAAAGCAGAAGAAGGGGTACAATACCTTGACTTCTTGACTGAAGACGAATACTTGGATATCATGGACAAACTTCCAAAGGAAAACCACCTTTTGGATGACATGGATCCTAACAAGTTCATTGCAAGAATGGGTGCTGAGGCACTTGAAATGTTGCTTGCACGCTTGGATTTGGATGACCTTTCCTACTCACTTCGCCACCAGGCTGCTACCGATACTTCGCAGCAGCGAAAGGCTGAAGCCCTCAAGCGATTGAAGGTAGTGGAAGCTTTCCGTGATGCAAGAACGCGCATCGAAAACCGTCCAGAGTGGATGGTCGTTCGCATGGTTCCTGTGATTCCACCAGAATTGAGACCTTTGGTTCCTTTGGATGGTGGTCGTTTTGCGACATCCGATTTGAATGACTTGTACCGTCGTGTCATCATTCGTAACAATCGTTTGAAGCGTTTGATCGATATCAAGGCTCCAGAGGTGATTTTGAGAAACGAGAAGCGAATGTTGCAGGAAGCAGTAGATTCCTTGTTCGACAACTCTAGAAAAGTAAATGCGGTAAGATCAGATGGTAACCGTGCCTTGAAGTCACTTTCAGACATGTTGAAAGGAAAGCAGGGTCGTTTCCGTCAAAACTTGCTTGGTAAGCGTGTGGATTACTCCGGTCGATCTGTAATCGTCGTAGGTCCTGAATTGAAGCTTCACGAGTGTGGTCTTCCTAAAAATATGGCAGCTGAGCTTTTCAAGCCATTTATCATTCGCAAGCTCATCGAAAGAGGCATTGTGAAGACGGTAAAGTCTGCTAAGAAAATTGTAGATCGCAAGGACCCAGTAGTTTGGGATATTTTGGAAAACGTGTTGAAAGGACACCCTGTGCTCCTCAACCGTGCTCCTACACTTCACAGATTGGGTATCCAGGCATTCCAGCCAAAATTGATCGAAGGAAAAGCGATTCAGTTGCACCCACTGGTGTGTACTGCATTCAACGCTGACTTTGATGGTGACCAGATGGCGGTACACGTACCACTAGGTCATGAGGCAATTTTGGAAGCTTCTACCTTGATGCTTTCTGCACACAATATTTTGAACCCTGCCAATGGCGCCCCAATTACAGTACCTTCTCAAGACATGGTTTTGGGTCTGTACTATGTAACTAAAGGTAAAATGTCTACCCCTGAGGAAGTAATCCTTGGACAAGGAATGACGTTTTATAGCCAGGAAGAAGTGATCATTGCCATGAATGAAGGCCAGCTTTCCAAGCATGCCAACATCAAGTGTAAGGTTAAAGTGCGCACAGCTTCTGGTGAGATCAAAGACCAAATTATCGAAACGGTAGCTGGTCGATTGATCTTCAACCAGTTTGTGCCTGAGGAAGTAGGGTATGTCAACGAGCTTTTGACTAAGAAAAAACTGCAGCAGATCATCGCTCAGGTAGTTAAGGTTTGTGGCATCGCTCGCACTGCCCAATTCTTGGATGATATCAAGAATTTAGGTTTCCAGATGGCCTACCAAGGTGGACTTTCTATGGGTCTGAATGATGTAATCATCCCAGACGAAAAAGTACCGATGATTGCTAAGGCGAAAGAGGAAGTGGACCAAGTATGGAACAACTACCTCATGGGTCTAATCACGGACAACGAACGATACAATCAAGTAATTGATATTTGGACTCGTACCAACTCTCATTTGACGAATAATCTGATGAAGAAGATGGAAGAGGACAAGCAAGGATTCAATGCTATCTACATGATGATGCACTCTGGAGCTAGAGGTTCTAGAGAACAAATCCGTCAGTTGGGTGGTATGAGAGGATTGATGGCTAAGCCACAGAAAAACCTTCAAGGGTCTGTTGGTGAAATCATCGAAAATCCAATCTTGTCTAACTTCAAAGAAGGACTAGACGTATTGGAGTACTTCATCTCTACTCACGGTGCCCGTAAGGGTCTTGCAGATACTGCATTGAAAACTGCGGATGCGGGTTACTTGACTCGTCGTCTCGTGGATGTGGCACAAGACATGATTATCACCGAGGAGGATTGCGGTACGTTGAGAGGACTTGTTGTACAGCCATTGAAAGACAACGACGAAATTGTAGAGCCACTTTCTGAGCGTATTGTAGGCAGAGTATCGGTACACGATGTATACGACTTGGTTACAGATAAATTGATTGTTACCGCAGGCATAGAAATCTCTGACGAGGTAGCTAAGCAAGTGGACGAATCTTCTATCGAAGAAGTAGAGATCCGTTCTGTATTGACTTGCGAAACCCGTCGTGGAGTATGTGCTAAATGCTACGGCCGTAACCTTGCTACTGGAAGAATGGTACAGGCAGGTGAGGCAGTAGGCGTAATTGCAGCGCAATCCATCGGTGAACCAGGTACGCAGTTGACTCTTCGAACCTTCCACGTAGGTGGTACAGCTTCCAACATGGCAGTTGATGCCAGCATCAATGCCAAATTTGATGGAGTGGTTGAGTTTGAAGAAGAGTTGAGGTATTTGGAAACTACCGATAGAGAAGGACAATCTGTAACAATGGTTATGGGTCGTTCTGGTGAAATTAAAATCAACGAAGCCAAGACAGGAAAGACACTTGTGTCCAACCATGTTCCTTATGGAGCAATTCTGAACGTGAAAAATGGTCAGAAAATCACCAAAGGGGAGTCACTTTGTACTTGGGATCCATACAACGCGGTCATTCTCTCTGAGTTTGACGGTACAGTAGAATTCGAATCTGTAGTTGAGGGCATTACTTACAAGGAAGTAGCCGATGATCAAACTGGATTCCGTGAGAAAGTAATCATTGAAACTAAGGATAGAGCGAAGAACCCTGCTATTATCGTGAATTACAAAGGTGACTCAAAAACTTACAATATCCCTGTAGGGGCTCACTTGGCAGTAGAGTCAGGAGAAAAGGTGAAGTCTGGACAAATCTTGGTAAAAATCCCACGTTCTGTAGGAAAAACTCGAGACATTACTGGAGGTCTTCCTCGAGTAACGGAATTATTCGAAGCTAGAAACCCATCCAACCCGGCTGTAGTATCTGAGATTGATGGCGTAGTAACTTACGGTGGTGTGAAGCGTGGTAACCGAGAGATCATCATTGAATCTAAGGATGGGGTGATCAAGAAGTACATGGTGTCCTTGTCTAAGCACATCTTGGTGCAGGAGAACGACTTTATCCGTGCGGGAGAGCCGCTTTCTGATGGAGCCATCACGCCAAGTGACATTTTATCGATCAAAGGTCCAACTGCAGTACAGGAGTACCTTGTGAATGAAATTCAGGAAGTATACCGTCTTCAAGGTGTGAAAATCAACGACAAGCACATCGAAGTGATCGTATCACAAATGATGCAGAAAGTTGAAATTCTTGATGCAGGTAATACGAGCTTCTTGCAAAATCAAGTGGTAGATAAGTGGGCATTCCGTGAGGAGAACGACAGCATTTTGGACAAGAAAATTGTCTTGGATGCAGGAGACTCTTCTACATTGAAGCCAGGAATGATCATTTCAGCGCGAAGACTTCGTGATGAAAATTCAAGCCTGAAGCGTAAGGACCTTAAGTTGGTACAGGTAATGGATGCCGAAACGGCTGTTTCTGCACCTACCTTGCAAGGTATTACTGCGGCTTCTTTGGGTACTGAGAGCTTTATTTCTGCAGCGTCCTTCCAGGAAACTACCAAAGTACTTTCTGAGGCAGCTATTCGAGGCAAGCGCGATGAGTTGAAAGGATTGAAGGAAAACGTAATTGTGGGCCACTTGATTCCTGCCGGAACCGGTCAGCGAAGCATTTTGGGTATGATTGTGGGATCCAAGTCAGAATATGACACGCTTTCTGAAAACATGGAAAGGAAGTCTGCAAAGGCAACTAGCGAAGCAATTCTATAAATTAAATTAGTAATCCTTAAAAAGGCCTGTACTCACTATACAGGCCTTTTTTAATCTTAAAAATTATGGAAGACAACGATTTATCAAACCAGCAAATCAATGTGGAGCTCCCAGAGGAAATTGCAGAAGGCATTTACTCCAATTTGGCAATGATTGCGCATTCCAATTCGGAGTTTGTGATTGATTTTATTCGATTAATGCCAGGAGTACCTAAGGCAAAGGTTAAATCACGGATTATTGTGACGCCAGATCATGCCAGGCGATTGCTTTCGGCCCTGAAGGAAAATATTGAAAAATATGAGGCGGCCTATGGAAAAATTAATCAAGGAGGCGGCGCTCCTACCTTTCCGATTTCTTTTGGGACTCCAGGAGAAGCTTAACAAAAATATAAGTCCTTAATTTTGTTACTCTTATTACTTCTTGTACCTTTGCGTTCCAAAAAATAACAGTTTACAGACTATCTAAATTTTAATCAGTTAATGCCTACTATTCAACAATTAGTAAGAAAAGGTAGAAATACACTGGAATTCAAATCAAAATCTCGGGCTTTGGATGCTTGTCCACAGCGCAGAGGGGTTTGTACTCGCGTGTACACTACGACGCCTAAGAAGCCTAACTCAGCGATGAGAAAGGTAGCAAGGGTACGATTGACAAATGGAAAAGAAGTGAATGCTTACATTCCAGGAGAGGGTCACAATTTGCAAGAACACTCTATTGTATTGATTAGAGGTGGTCGTGTAAAGGATCTTCCAGGTGTAAGATACCACATCATCCGCGGTGCATTGGATACTGCTGGAGTAAAAGACCGTAAGCAAGGTCGCTCCAAGTACGGTGCTAAAAGACCTAAGGCTGGCAAGGGTGCTCCTGCAGCTGCTCCAGGCAAAAAGAAATAATTAAGACCTTAAAAAAGAAATGAGAAAAGCGAAACCAAAGAAGAGATATATTCTTCCTGATCCAAAGTTCAATGATACTTTGGTCACCAAGTTTGTAAACTGTCTGATGTATGACGGGAAGAAGAGTATTGCTTACAACATTTTCTATGATGCAGTAGCCAAAGTAGAGGATAAAGTAGGTGAGAATGGTCTTGAAGTTTGGAAAAAAGCGCTTAACAATATTGCTCCCACTGTAGAAGTGAAGAGTCGTAGAGTTGGTGGTGCTACGTTCCAGGTTCCTATGGAAGTCAGACCTGAAAGAAAAATGGCCCTTGGTATCAAGTGGATGATTCTTTACTCTCGTAGAAGAGGAGAGAAGACCATGATGGACCGACTTGCCGGAGAGATCATCGCGGCAGCAAAAGGCGAAGGAGCCGCTGTCAAGAAGAAGGACGATACGCACAGAATGGCTGAGGCGAACAAAGCATTCTCCCACTTTAGATTCTAACCGAAATGGCAAGAGACTTAAAATTTACCCGTAACATTGGTATTGCAGCACACATTGATGCGGGCAAGACAACTACCACGGAGCGTATTCTTTACTATTCCGGAAAGTCCCACAAGATCGGAGAAGTGCACGAAGGTGCAGCTACGATGGACTGGATGGCTCAAGAGCAAGAAAGAGGAATTACCATTACCTCTGCTGCGACCACCGTATTCTGGGATTACAGAAGCAACCAGTACCAAATCAACATCATTGATACCCCAGGTCACGTAGACTTCACTGTAGAAGTAAACCGTTCCTTGAGAGTATTGGATGGACTTGTTTTCCTTTTCTCTGCGGTAGACGGGGTTGAGCCTCAGTCTGAGACCAACTGGAGATTAGCGGACAACTACAAAGTCGCTCGAATTGGTTTCGTCAACAAGATGGACCGTTCAGGAGCCGATTTCTTGATGGTGTGTAAGCAAGTAAAAGAAATGCTCGGTTCCCACGCTGTTCCTTTGCAGCTACCTATCGGTGCTGAAGATAAGTTCACCGGAGTAGTTGACTTGATCAACAACCGTGCGATTATCTGGAACGAACACGACATGGGCATGACCTTTAAAGAAGTGCCGATCCCTGAGGACATGAAGGAAGAAGTAGCGGAATACAGAGAGTACTTGCTCGAAGCTGTTGCTGATTACGACGAGTCCTTGATGGAGAAGTTTTTTGAAGACCCTAATTCCATCACGGAAGGGGAGATTTTGAAAGCATTGCGTGCAGCTACCATTGACATGAAAATTGTGCCAATGGTTTGTGGTTCTTCTTTCAAAAACAAAGGCGTACAAACCATGCTAGATCTAGTAATGGAATTGTTGCCTTCTCCATTGGATAAAGATGCCATTTTTGCTACCGACTTGGATGATGAGGATAAGGAAATAGCTATCAACCCTGTGGAGACTGAGCCATTCACTGGCTTGGCATTCAAAATTGCGACAGATCCTTTCGTAGGTCGTTTGTGCTTTGTAAGAGCATACTCTGGCATATTGGAGTCTGGATCTTATGTGTTCAATAGCCGTTCAGGCAACAAAGAGCGTATTTCTCGTGTGTTCCAAATGCACGCCAACAAGCAAAACCAAATCGAAAGATTGGTTGCAGGTGATATTGGAGCAGTTGTAGGATTTAAGGACATCAAGACTGGTGATACCCTTTGCGACGAAAAGCGTAAAGTAGTATTGGAGTCCATGGTGTTCCCTGAACCAGTAATTGGTTATGCAATCGAGCCTAAGACCCAGGCGGATGTAGATAAGCTAGGTATGGCAATCGCCAAGCTAGTAGAAGAAGACCCTACCCTTCAGGTAAATACAGACCACGAAACTGGTCAGACTATCCTTCGCGGTATGGGTGAACTTCACCTTGAGATCATCATCGATCGAATGAAGCGTGAATTCAAGGTAGAAATCAACCAAGGTGCTCCTCAGGTTGCTTACAAGGAAGCTTTGTTTGCTTCTGTTGAGCACAAAGAGACCTACAAGAAGCAAACTGGTGGTAAAGGTAAATTTGCTGACATTGTATTTGAATTGGGACCTAAGGATCCAGATCCCGAGACCAACGAAATAAAAGCAGGTTTGGACTTTGTCAACGGTATTGTGGGTGGTGTAATTCCAAAAGAATTCATTCAGCCGGTTCAAAAAGGTTTCCAGGAGGCCATGAAAAATGGACCTTTGGCAGGTTATCCTATTGAATCTATGAAAGTTCGCTTATTCCATGGTTCTTACCATGATGTCGATTCGGATGCCCTTTCTTTTGAATTGGCTGCTAGAATTGGTTTCAAAGAGGCTGCGAAAAAGTGTAAGCCTCAGTTGCTAGAGCCAATCATGTCGGTAGATGTAATTACGCCTGACGAATATACTGGACCAATTACGGGTGACTTGAACAGAAGAAGAGGAATGATGAAAGGGATGGACACCAAGGGTAACTCTACGGTAGTGAAGGCCAATGTTCCTTTGTCCGAATTGTTTGGTTACGTAACTGATTTGAGAACAATCACTTCAGGTAGAGCGACGGCTTCGTTGACCTTCTCTCACTATGAGCCAGTTCCAAATAATATTGCGGAAGCTGTAATTGCTAAAGTAAAAGGTGAAAAATCCTAATCGATAAGAAAATGAATCAGAAAATAAGAATAAAATTGAAATCATACGATCACAGCTTGGTGGATAAGTCATCAGAGAAGATCGTAAAGGCAGTGAAAGCGACTGGTGCTGTAGTAGTAGGACCAATTCCATTGCCAACTAAGAAAGAAAAGTTTACCGTGTTGAAGTCCCCACACGTAAACAAGAAAGCGAGAGATCAGTACCAACTTTGTACGTACAAGCGTTTGGTAGATATCTACTCTAACTCTTCTAAAACGGTGGATGCTTTGATGAAAATCGAGCTTCCAAGTGGAGTAGACGTAGAAATCAAAGTCTGACCCGCTTTGTTTATGAATTTAAAAGGCCCCGCCCATGCGGGGCCTTTTTTTGTACAGAAGGGGATAGTTTAGGAGGCAATGCCTGCAATTGCCCATATTTTTTTGTAATTAATTGAAAATAGTGTAGTTGGGATTTGCTGCCAAATATTATTTCCTTAACTTTGCAGTCCTTAAAAAGGGCCCAAGTGTACATACCTTGGGTAGTTATCAAAATATCTTAGTAAAGATGTCTGGTATTATAGGTAAAAAAGTAGGTATGACTAGCATCTTCAGTGCCGATGGACGTAATGTCGCATGCACGCTAATAGAAGCTGGTCCTTGCGTAGTGACGCAAGTAAAAAACGTCGAAACAGACGGGTACAACGCAGTGCAGTTGGGATTCGGTGAGCGTAAGGAGAAAAATACTCCTAAGCCACTAATCGGCCATTTCAAAAAGGCTGGTACAACCCCTAAGCAGAAGGTTGTTGAGTTCAGAGACTTTGAAGGTCAAGTAGAACTCGGTAAGGTAGTAAGTGCAGGTGAGCTGTTCGTAGAAGGAGACTTCGTGGATGCTATTGGTACTTCAAAAGGTAAAGGATTCCAAGGTGTAGTAAAGCGTCACGGTTTTGCCGGTGTGGGTGGACAAACTCACGGTCAGCACAACAGAGGAAGACACCCAGGTTCGATTGGTGCTTGTTCTTGGCCATCACGTGTATTCAAAGGCATGAAAATGGCGGGTAGAACGGGCGGTGACCGTGTTACGGTTCCTAACCTACGTGTATTGAGAGTGTATGCAGAGCAAAACCTTATTTTGGTTTCTGGTTCGGTACCTGGTCCAAAAAATTCATTTGTTATTCTGGAGAAGTAAACCATGGAACTAGCTGTAATTAATCATAAAGGACAAGATACAGGTAGAAAGGTTAGCCTTTCTGACGAAATCTTTGGCATTGAGCCCAACGATAACGCCATTTACCTGGATGTGAAGCAGTACCTGGCGAACCAAAGACAGGGAACACACAAATCAAAAGAAAGAAACGAAGTAGCGGGATCTACCAAAAAGATCAAGAAGCAAAAAGGTACCGGTGGTGCTCGTGCTGGATCTTTGAAGGCTCCAAACTTCCGTGGTGGAGGTAGAGTATTTGGTCCAAGACCAAGAGACTATTCCTTCAAATTAAATAAGAAAGTGAAGCAATTGGCGCGTAAGTCAGCCCTAGCTTATAAGGTAAAAGAAAATAGTTTGATGGTTTTAGAAGATCTGTCTTTCGATGCAGCAAAAACCAAAAACTACCTAGCCTTTTTGAGTGGCCTTTCATTGACTGGCAAGAAAACCTTATTGGTCCTTGCTGAAGATAATAAGAATGTGTTTTTGTCAAGCAGAAACCTTCCTAAGGCAAAAGTTGTGACCGTTGATGATGTAAATACTTACCAACTTCTGCATGCTGATCAATTGATGCTTTGTGAAGGTTCTGTAAGTAAGTTAGAAACCATTTTAGCGAAATAAGACTATGGAAATTCTAAAACAGCCGCTAATCACAGAGAAAGTATCTGCAGGCAACGAAAAAGGAGTTTACGGCTTTATCGTCGAAAAAACTGCTGACAAGCTTCAGATTAAATCTTCTGTGGAGAAAAAGTATGGTGTACATGTAGTATCCGTACGGACCATGAGATATGCCGCGAAGCACAAGACAAGATACACCAACAACAAAGTAGTGTCAGGCTTCACCAATGCATACAAGAAAGCAATTGTGCAAGTAGCCGATGGTGAAGTAATTGATTTTTACGGAGAACTTTAATTGAATCAATATCATGGCAGTTAAAAAATTAAATCCTGTAACTCCGGGAACCCGATTTAGAGTAGCTCCTGCATTTGACGAGATTACTGCGTCGAAGCCTGAGAAATCTCTTATCGCTTCTTTGAAGAAATCAGGTGGTAGAAATAATGAAGGCAAGATGACCGCTCGCTACATTGGTGGTGGTCACAAGCGAAGACTACGTATCGTAGATTTTCAGCGAAGCAAGTTTGGAGTGCCTGCTACTGTAAAGAGCATTGAGTACGATCCAAACCGCTCAGCCCGTATCGCCCTACTGTATTATGCGGACGGTGCTAAGGCCTACATTATCGCTCCGGAAGGTTTGCAAGTGGGACAAACAGTGATTTCCGGTGAGAAAGTTGCTCCAGAAGTGGGCAACGCCATGCACATGGTCAACATTCCAATGGGTACAATTGTACACAATGTGGAGTTGAAGCCTGGTAAAGGTGGTGCTTTGGCAAGAAGTGCTGGAGGGTATGCTCAGATCGTAGCTAGAGATCCTAGATATGTGACGGTAAAATTACCTTCTGGAGAAATGAGATTGATTCTTGGTGTATGTATGGCTACAGTAGGAACTGTGGGCAATGCAGATCACATGAACGTGGTATTGGGTAAAGCTGGACGTAAGCGTTGGCTTGGAGTAAGACCTCGTACAAGAGGTGTTGCGATGAACCCGGTAGATCACCCTATGGGTGGTGGTGAAGGGCGTTCTTCTGGTGGTCACCCTAGATCCCGTAAAGGGCTTCTTTCTAAGGGTAAGAAAACCAGATCTCCCAAGAAGTATTCAAACAAGTTCATCATCAGCAAACGATCTAAGTAAATATGGCACGTTCATTAAAAAAAGGTCCTTATATCGAACACCATTTGGTGAAGAAAGTAGATGTTATGAACGAGTCTGGCAAGAAATCTGTCATCAAGACTTGGTCAAGAAAATCTATGATCTCCCCAGATTTCGTGGGACATACCTTCGCTGTGCATAATGGGAATAAGTTTATCCCTGTGTTTGTAACCGATAACATGGTAGGTCATAAATTGGGTGAATTTGCACCCACTCGTAACTTCCGTGGCCACATTGCTAAAAAAGATAAAGGAAAGAGATAATCATGGAAGCACTAGCAAGATTGAAAAATGTTCCTACCTCCCCTCGCAAGATGCGTTTAGTCGCTGACTTGGTGAGAGGCAAGCGCGTAGGTGTGGCACTTAGTATTTTGAAATTCACGCCCAACCATCCCGCTATCCGTTTGGAGAAGTTAGTTCTCTCCGCGGTGGCCAACTGGCAAGCAAAAAATCCTGAAGTAAAATTGGAAGAGGCAGATCTTTTCGTAAAAACCATCATGGTTGACGAAGGACGTTCTCTAAAGAGACTTCGGACTGCTCCTCCGGGACGTGGACACAGAATCCGCAAGAGATCCAATCATGTAACCCTCGTTATTGATTCATTCAATACCGAAGCAGTTACCGCTGATGTAGTAGTAAACAACGAAAAGGCAAATTAAGAAAGACTATGGGACAAAAAATTAACCCAATAGGATTTAGACTTGGTGTAATCAAAGGCTGGGATTCCAACTGGTATGGTGGGAAAGACTTTGCTGAGAAATTATACGAAGATCAACAAATCCGTAAGTACGTCCTTGCCAGAATACCTAAAGGCGGTATTGCCAAAGTGATCATCGAGCGTACGCTTAAGAGAATCACCTTGACAATTCATACTGCTAGACCAGGTGTTGTGATTGGTAAGGGTGGTGCCGAAGTAGATAAGCTTAAGGAAGAACTAAAGAAGATCACAAACAAGGATATTCAGATCAATATCTTTGAAATCAAACGTCCAGAAATGGATGCGAAATTGGTTGGTGAGTCTATCGCACAGCAACTTCAAGCTAGAATATCTTTCCGCCGTGCAATGAAGCAGGCGATAGCAGCCACCATGAGAGTGGGCGCTGAAGGAATTAAAGTTAAGCTTTCTGGCCGATTGGGCGGAGCCGAAATGGCACGTTCAGAAATGTACAAAGAGGGAAGAATTCCTCTTCACACACTTAGAGCAGACATCGATTATGCCCTTTCTGAAGCACTTACCGTCTACGGAATTATCGGCATTAAGGTGTGGATTTTTAAGGGTGAGGTGTACGGAAAGAGAGATCTTTCTCCAAACCAAGGTGCAGCCAACGAGCCGAAAGGTGGTCAGCGTGGTCCAGCACCAAAGGGGCGCGATAATGACGGTCCAAAACGCAGAAAAAGAACTAACTAATTTTCCCTTTCCAAGTGAGAAATCATGTTACAGCCGAAAAGAACTAAATATAGGAAAATGCACAAGGGCCGTGTCAAAGGTCTTGCGCAAAGAGGGCACGAGCTTTCTTTTGGCAACTTTGGCATTAAATCCCTTGAGCCAGGATGGATTACTTCTCGCCAGATCGAGGCAGCACGTATTGCCATGACAAGAGCTATGAAGAGAGAAGGTCAGGTTTGGATCAGGATTTTCCCTGACAAACCGATCACTAAAAAGCCCGCAGAGGTTCGTATGGGTAAAGGTAAAGGTGCTCCAGAATACTGGGTGGCCGTTATCAAGCCAGGTACAATCCTTTTCGAAGCTACAGGCGTGAGCCTGGAGTCTGCTCAAGAGGCACTAAGACTTGCACAGCAGAAGCTGCCTGTAAGTACACGATTTGTTGTAAGAAGAGACTACGCTGAATAATCAGGAATTATGAAAAACGCAGAAATCAAATCACTTACAGCAAGTGAGATCGCCGAGCGAATTGTCGCCGAGCAGGAGAATCTAAGCAAATTGAAGTTTGCTCATGCGATATCTCCTATAGAGAATCCTAATAGAATCAGAGAGTCCAAGCGTTTCATCGCAAGATTGAAAACATCATTGGCCTCTAAATAACTAGCTAAAAGAAAAGAAAATGGCTACGATTGAGAGAAATCTTCGCAAAGAGAGAGTTGGTAAAGTCGTAAGCAACAAGATGGATAAGTCCATCACTGTGGCTGTAGAGAGACGCGTTAAGCATGCGATCTACGGCAAGTTTGTTGCCAAGACTACCAAATTCATGGTTCATGACGAGAAAAATGAGTGCAACCCAGGTGATGTGGTTAAAATCAGTGAAACGCGTCCGCTGAGCAAAAACAAGCGTTGGAGATTAGTTGAAATAATAGAAAGGGCTAAGTAATCATGATACAACAAGAATCCAGACTAGGTGTTGCGGATAATTCAGGTGCCAAAGAGGTATTGGTTATCCGTGTGCTGGGAGGAACTAAGAAGCGTTATGCTTCCATCGGTGATAAAGTAGTAGTGACTGTTAAGTCAGCCCTATCTTCCAGCAATATGAAAAAAGGTACCGTTTCTAAAGCGGTTATCGTAAGAACGAAAAAAGAAATTCGTCGTAAAGACGGTTCCTACATTCGATTTGAAGACAATGCTGCCGTGTTATTGAATAACAATGATGAGCCTAGAGGTTCCCGTATTTTCGGTCCTGTAGCAAGAGAGCTCAGAGAAAAGCAGTTTATGAAAATCATTTCCTTGGCCCCTGAAGTACTTTAATCATGGAAAGAAAATTCAATAAGCAGCCAAAGCTGCACATCAAAACTGGAGATACCGTGAAGGTAATTTCGGGAGATGACAAGGGTAAAACCGGTAAGGTTCAATCCATTGATACCGAGAAAAGAAGAGCCATCGTGGAAGGGATCAACATGATTACCAAGCACGTGAAGCCGACTGCAGCAAAGCCGCAGGGAGGTATTGAGAAGAAAGAAGCAGCGCTTCACATCAGTAACCTGATGCTTGTCGATCCTAAAACAGGTGATGCAACTCGCACTGGTCGTAAGACTGGTGACAACGGTAAATTAGTTCGGTATTCAAAGAAAACTGGGGAGGTGATCAATGGCTAATCCAAGAAAAAAAGATATCTATTTGAAGGATGTAGTTCCTGCATTAAGAGAGAAGTTTCAATACTCTTCTGTGATGCAGGTGCCTAAGCTAACCAAAATTGTCCTCAACAAAGGAATTGGTGCAGCAGTAGCAGATAAGAAACTAGTAGATCAAGGAGTTGAAGAACTTTCTTTAATCACTGGTCAGCGCGCTGTAGCAACCAAGTCTAAGATAGCAGTTTCCAACTTTAAGTTGAGAGAAAACATGCCTATCGGTGCAAAGGTGACTTTGAGAGGTGAAAAAATGTATGAGTTCCTGGATCGATTGACTACTGTGGCCTTGCCTCGAGTACGTGATTTTAAAGGAATCTCAGACAAAGGATTTGATGGTCGTGGTAACTACACACTAGGTGTAACTGAGCAGATCATTTTCCCTGAGATTTCTATCGAAAAGGTAACTAAGATTACTGGGATGGATATCACTTTCGTAACCACTGCGGCTACAGATGAAGAAGCTTTTGCTTTATTGAAAGCTTTGGGTATGCCTTTCGTTAACAAAAATAATCCAGAATAATCATGGCAAAAGAGTCCATCAAAGCTCGCGAGCGTAAAAGAGAACACCTGGTTGCTAAGTATGCAACGAAAAGAGCTGCCCTTAAAGCTGCAGGTGATTACGAAGCACTTGACAAACTACCTAAGAACGCTTCTCCAGTAAGACTTCACAACAGATGTAAACTTACCGGTCGTCCGAAAGGATACATGAGAAAGTTTGGTATCAACAGGGTTACCTTCAGAGAAATGGCTTCTGCAGGTAAAATCCCTGGTCTTACTAAGTCTAGCTGGTAAAATAACGACAGTAATTTTTATTCTAAAAATCAATTCGTAACTTTGCACGCCCAAAACAGGGGTGCTAGACAATAGAAAATATGACCGATCCAATAGCTGATTATCTAACCCGATTGAGAAATGCCATCAAGGCTTCTCATCGTATTGTTGAGATACCTGCTTCTAACATCAAGAAGGAGATCACTAAAGTATTGCATGATAAAGGATATATTCAAAACTATAAGTTTGAAGAAAACGGACCCCAAGGCACCATTAAAATTGCATTGAAGTTCAATCCTACTACCAAGCTGAATGCAATTGTGAGTCTCGAGCGTGTAAGTAAGCCAGGTTTAAGAAAATATGCCAAGCACGACGAGTTACCAAGAGTCATCAATGGCTTGGGTATCGCTATCGTCTCTACTTCTAAGGGAGTAATGACAGACAAAGAGGCCCGTACCGAAGGTGTCGGAGGCGAAGTACTTTGTTACGTTTATTAATCTACGATTATGTCTAGAATAGGTAAAAAACCAATAAATATACCCAGCGGTGTTACTGTAGACGTGTCAGCTCATGGAACTGTCACTGTTAAAGGTCCAAAGGGTACCCTGACTCAGGATGTGAATCCCGACATTCAGGTAAGCGTAGAGGGACAAGAAATCAATCTTGTAAGACCTACCGAGTCCAAAAGACACAAGTCTTTGCATGGTCTTTACAGATCATTGATCAACAACATGGTGATCGGTGTCTCTGAAGGATACAAAAAAGATTTGGAATTGGTCGGTGTAGGTTTCAAAGCCTCCAACCAAGGGCAAATACTTGAACTTAGCTTAGGCTACTCTCACAGTATTTTTATGGCACTTCCCAAAGAAATTTCTTTGGCAACTGATACTCCAAAAGGTAAAAACCCGGTGATCACTCTTCAAGGAATTGACAAGGAATTGATCGGTCAGGTAGCTGCAAAAATTCGTTCCCTTCGTAAGATCGAACCTTACAAAGGTAAGGGTGTGCGCTTTGTTGGTGAAATTGTTAGACGCAAGGCTGGTAAAACTGCTGGTAAAAAATAATAAGTTATGGCATTTAATAAGAGTTCCAGAAGACTTAGAATCAAAAGAGGTATCCGTAGAAAGATCTCCGGTACTGATTCCAGACCACGTCTGTCAGTTTTCAAAAGTAACACAGGCATTTATGCCCAGTTGGTGGATGACCTTAAGGGTCAGACCCTTGCACAAGCCTCTTCTAAAGAGCTTGGTTCTAAGGAAAATACCAATGTAGCTGTTTCCAAAGAAGTAGGCAAAAAGCTTGCTGAACGAGCAGTAGCAAATGGCGTATCCGCAGTAGTATTTGATCGTAATGGCTACTTGTATCATGGTAACGTGAAGGCTTTGGCCGAAGGTGCCAGAGAAGGAGGGCTTAAATTCTAATCCATATGTCTCAGATAAAAAGAAAACCCATTAGGGCGACAGATACAGAATTAAAGGAGAAAGTTGTTGCTATCAACCGCGTAGCCAAAGTGGTGAAAGGTGGTAGAAGATTTTCATTCTCTGCAATCGTTGTGGTTGGTGACGGCCAAGGAGTAGTAGGTTACGGACTGGGTAAGGCCAATGAAGTAACTGACGCCATCACCAAAGGCATAGAAGATGCAAAAAAGAATTTGGTGAAAGTACCTGTATTGAAGGGAACTATCCCTCACGAGCAACTAGGTAAATTTGGTGGTGGTTTTGTCCTCATCAAACCAGCTGCGGCGGGTACAGGTGTAATTGCAGGTGGTGCGATGCGTGCCGTGTTGGAATCTGCTGGTGTTACTGACGTTTTGGCTAAGTCCAAAGGTTCCTCTAACCCGCACAACGTGGTAAAAGCAACTATTGATGCGCTAGTGCAGCTACGTGACGCCATTGCAGTATCTCAACAAAGAGGAGTTAAAATGGCTAAAGTCTTTAACGGATAAGCACCATGGCAAAGATCAAAATCACACAAATAAAAAGTACGATCGATAGACCAAAAGATCAAAAAGCAACCATCGTTGCCCTTGGTTTGGGTCGTATCAGCAAATCAAAAGTTGTAGAAAATACTCCTCAGATTGCTGGAATGGTAAATAAAGTGAGTCACCTTGTAAAAGTGGAGGAAGCGCTATGAAACTGAATACATTAACTCCGTCAGAAGGTTCAACTAAAAACCGCAAGCGAATTGGTCGTGGTACCGGTTCAGGTAGAGGTGGAACTTCTACAAGAGGTCACAAAGGTGCTAAGTCTAGATCTGGTTACAAGAGAAAGCTTGGTTTTGAAGGTGGTCAGATGCCGCTTCAAAGACGTGTACCTAAGTTTGGCTTCAAGTCTTTGAACAAGATTGAGTTCAAGCCGGTAAATTTGGACACCTTGCAAGCACTTGCGGAAGAGCACAAACTTACTTCTATCTCTTTAGAAACGCTCGTCTCTCACGGATTGGCTTCTAAGAACGATAAAATTAAGATCCTAGGCGGTGGCCAATTGACGACCAAATTAGATGTGAGCGCTCACCAGTTTTCTGCTACAGCGGTAGCTGCAGTAGAAGGATTGGGAGGTACAGTAACCAAGCTTTAACTAGATGAAAAAGTTTATTTCGACAGTAAGGAACATTTTCTCAATCGAAGATTTGAGAGTAAGGATCGTAAACACGATCGGTTTTCTCATCATCTTTAGATTAGGATCATTTGTCGTACTTCCTGGTGTAGATCCATCTAAATTGGGTGGTGCTCCTGAGGGAATTTTCGGCCTAATTGATACTTTTCTTGGTGGCGCATTTAGCAATGCGTCCATCTTCGGTTTGGGGATTATGCCCTACATTTCTGCTTCCATTGTGTTGCAGTTGCTCACTGTCGGGGTGCCTTATTTCCAAAAGATGCAGAAGGATGGGGAGTCTGGGAGAAAGCGAATTAGCCAAATCACCCGTGTGCTTACCATCGCCATTACAGTTGCCCAAGGGATAGGTTACATTACTGCGACTATCCTTCCAACTGGTGCAGTAATGATCGACACTTCGCTCTTTATGTTTAGCTCCTTGGTATTGCTTTCTGCAGGCACCATGTTCTGCATGTGGCTAGGAGAAAAAATTACTGAAAAAGGAATTGGAAACGGTATTTCCATGCTGATTATGATTGGAATTATTTCTCGATTCCCAGGAGCGTTAATCGCTGAAGGTTTGGAGAAAGGTTCCTCTGGAATGTTACTTCTAATTATCGAAGCGCTTGTATTGTTCTTCGTAGTAGTGGGTGTGATTGCTTTAACTGAGGCAACTCGTCGCATCCCAGTACAGTACGCAAAGCAAGTTGTGGGTGGAAAAGTATATGGAGGACAGCGTCAATACATTCCTATTAAAGTGAATGCTTCTGGCGTAATGCCGATCATCTTTGCACAGTCTTTGATGTTTGTGCCTGCACTTATCGCTCAGATATGGGCAGGAGAAAACGACATTGCCAACTACATTGGTACTACGTTCTCAGACTTTACTTCTTGGCAATACAATTTGTTGTTTGCTACCTTGATTATCGTGTTTACCTTCTTCTACACTGCGATTACTGTAAACCCAGAGCAGATTGCTGAGGACATGAAACGCAACGGTGGGTTTGTACCAGGTGTAAAGCCAGGTGCACCAACAGGTGAATTTATTGACAGCATCATTTCCAAAATCACTTTGCCAGGTTCCATTCTATTGGCAGCAGTAGCGATTCTTCCAGCTTTGGCCATCGTGGCTGGGGTTGGTGGTGAGTTTGCTCAGTTCTTTGGAGGAACCTCTCTATTGATTATGGTAGGTGTAATCATGGATACACTTCGTCAGATCGAAAGTTACTTATTGATGAGACATTACGAAGGAATGATGAAGAGTGGAAATGTGAAAGGCAATTCCTCGGATTATCAGGTCGCTTCCTAATGATTCATTACAAAACTTCGGAAGAAGTTGATAAAATTAAACAGAGTGCCGACATACTTGGAAGAGCTCACGGAGAAATCGCCAAGCATGTCAAGAAAGGAGTAAAGACTTCTTTCTTAGACAAAGTTGCTGAAGAGTTTATTAGGGATCACGGAGCAGTACCTTCTTTTAAGGGCTACAACGGTTTTCCCAGCTCGTTGTGTATTTCAGTGAATGAAGTAGTTGTTCACGGATTTCCCAGCGAGTATGAATTGAAAGATGGCGATATAATCTCAGTAGATTGTGGAGTCTTTCACCAAGGTTTTCATAGCGATTCCGCTTATACATACCCCATAGGTGAAGTGCCCCCTTCTGTCTTAGCATTACTTAGCGCCACCAAAGATTCGCTCTATTTGGGAATTGAACAGGCTGTTTTTGGAAACCGTGTAGGCGATATAGGCCATGCGATCCAAAAATTTGTGGAAGCCAAAGGCTACACCGTCGTCCGAGAGTTAGTTGGACATGGTTTAGGCCGGAAGCTACATGAAGCTCCTGAGGTTCCTAATTATGGCAAGAAAGGCAGTGGCCCCTTGTTGAAACAAGGAATGGTGATTGCAATTGAGCCCATGATTAATCTTGGAACACGAAATATTGTCCAGGAGAAAGATGGTTGGACGATCCGAACTGCAGACCGGAAGCCATCCGCACATTATGAGCATACGGTTGCGATATTTGAAGATAGAACAGAAGTGTTAACTACGCATAAGTACATAGAAGAGAACTTTAAATTCTAATATGGCCAAACAAACATCAATCGAGCAAGACGGCACCATTGTGGAGGCTTTGTCTAACGCGATGTTCAAAGTAGAACTTGAGAATGGACATCAGTTAATTGCTCATATTTCCGGAAAGATGCGGATGAATTACATCAAAATTCTTCCTGGAGATAAGGTTAAGTTAGAGTTATCTCCCTATGATTTATCCAAAGGCAGAATAGTATATCGATATAAATAGACTTATATGAAATCGAGCAAAGAGACTTGTCCTCCGGGAATTAATTCTTTTTCAGCGAGATTACATAGGGCCGGAATGTAAAACAACAATCATATGAAAGTAAAGGCATCTATTAAGAAAAGAAGCGTTGACTGTAAGTTGATCAGAAGAAAAGGAAAACTTTATGTCATCAACAAGAAAAATCCTAAGTATAAACAAAGACAAGGTTAATCATGGCTAGAATTGCAGGTGTAGACATACCAGACAATAAGCGAGGCGAAATTGGACTTACTTACATCTTCGGAATAGGAAGAAGTTCAGCCAAAGCTATCCTAAGCAAGGCCGGTATCTCTTTAGATAAAAAAGCCGGAGAGTGGAACGACGAGGAATCCACCGCTATCCGTACCATCATCGCTGAAGAATTCAGAACTGAAGGTGCGTTGAAGTCGGAGATTCAGTTGAACATCAAGCGTCTGATGGATATCGGATGTTACAGAGGTTTGAGACACAGAAAAGGGCTTCCAGTTCGTGGACAGGGCACTAAAAACAATGCCAGAACCAGAAAAGGTAAGCGTAAGACTGTTGCTAACAAAAAGAAGGCAACTAAATAAAATCTGATTTAGATTATGGCTCAGAAAAGAAACGATAAAGCAAAGGGTAAAAAGAGAGTAGTAAAGGTAGAAGCTGTAGGGCATGCGCACATTAAGGCATCCTTCAACAATATCATCATCTCTATCACCAATATCTCAGGTCAAGTGATCTCATGGGCTTCTGCCGGTAAAATGGGTTTCAGAGGATCAAAGAAGAATACTCCATACGCTGCACAAATGGCTGCACAGAATTGTGGTCAAGTAGCATACGAACTCGGTTTGAGAAAAATCGAAGTGTTCGTAAAAGGTCCAGGCGCAGGTCGTGAATCAGCGATCAGAACCTTGCAAAATGTAGGTCTAGATGTGACAACGATCATCGACGTTACTCCTATGCCGCACAACGGTTGTCGTCCACCTAAGCGTAGAAGAGTTTAACTTTAACAAAGAAATAGCATGGCAAGATATACAGGTCCTAAAGCAAAAATCTCCAGAAGATTTGGAGAAGCGATCGAAGGGCATAGCAAGGCACTTCAAAAGAAAAACTACCCTCCAGGAATGCATGGTCGTGGTAGAAGAAAGAAGCAGTCAGAATATGCTGTTCAGCTATCAGAGAAGCAAAAAGCAAAATACATCTATGGCGTATTGGAAAGACAGTTCGCGAAGATGTTTGACATTGCTTCTAGAAAATCAGGTATTACAGGTGAAAACCTCCTTCAGCTTCTAGAAGCTCGTTTGGATAACACCGTATACCGTTTGGGAATTTCTCCAACCCGCCGAGGAGCAAGACAGCTCGTGTCTCACAAGCACATCTTGGTCAACGGTGAATTGGTAAACATTCCTTCTTATACACTTAAGCCAGGTGATGTGGTTTCGGTAAGAGAGCGTTCTAAGTCTCTTGAAGCGATTACCAACAGTTTGGCAGGCAGAGGAACATCTAGGTACTCCTGGTTAGAATGGGATAATGCCTCTATGTCTGGTAAGTTCGTGACTGTTCCTGGTAGAGATGATATTCCTGAGAATATCAAAGTCCAGCTCATCGTCGAACTTTACTCTAAGTAATAGTCCACTATTTTCAGCTAAAACAGAACGAAATATATGTCCATACTAGCATTTCAAATGCCCGAAAAAGTGGTAATGGAAAAAGCCGATGATTTTCATGGCTTGTTCACATTCAAACCGCTTGAAAAAGGCTATGGAGTTACGATAGGTAACGCCCTAAGGAGAATTTTACTTTCTTCTTTGGAGGGTTACGCCATCACTTCCATAAAGCTTCCAGGAGTGGTTCATGAATTCTCTACCGTAGAAGGTGTAGTAGAAGATGTGACAGATATCATTTTGAATTTAAAGCAGGTTCGATTCAAGAAATTGCACGATGCATTTGACGGAAAAATTTCTGTTGAAATCAAAAATCAATCTGTTTTCACAGCAGGGGATATAGCTAAGTTCACTTCTTCCTTCGAAGTGTTGAATCCGGAATTGGTGATCTGCCATATCGACCAAACTAAAAATTTCGAGATTGAAATCACCATCGAAAAAGGTAGAGGATATTTGCCTGCTGAAGAATCCAAGCCTAAAGATCAGGTCTTTGGACAAATTGCAATTGACGCCATCTTTACACCGATCAAAAATGTAAAGTATAGCGTTGAAAATACACGAGTTGAGCAAAAGACTGACTTTGAAAAATTGATCCTTGAGGTGCATACGGATGGTTCAATTCACCCAGAGAAAGCGCTTCAAGAGTCTGCAAAGATCCTTATCCAGCACTTTATGCTCTTCTCTGACCAAACTATGGTTCTTGATTCCACTGGAATCGCTGAACCAGAGCCTATCGATGAGGAATTCCTTCACATGCGCAAGCTTCTCAAAACCTCTTTAGGGGATCTCGACCTTTCTGTTCGTGCCTTTAATTGCTTGAAAGCTGCTGATGTGAGAACTCTCGGGGACCTTGCTCGTCTTGAAATTTCAGATATGATGAAATTCAGAAACTTCGGTAAAAAATCTTTGGCCGAATTGGAGCAGTTGATCCAGGAGAAAGGTCTAACCTTTGGTATGGACATTTCTAAGTACAAACTTGATGAAGAATAATTAACAATGAGACACGGTAAGAAATTTAACCACCTTGGTAGGACTGCTTCCCACAGAAAGGCAATGCTTTCCAATATGGGAGCTTCCCTACTTCTTCACAAGCGTATATCTACTACGCTTGCCAAAGCGAAAGAATTAAAGAAGTTTGTTGAGCCTCTGGTAACCAGAGCTAAGGAAGATTCTACACACAACAGAAGAATTGCGTTCTCCTACCTAAAGAGCAAAGAGGCTATAAAATCCCTTTTTGGTGAGGTAATCGAGAAAGTAGGCACTCGTCCAGGAGGATATACCCGAATCATCAAAACCGGGTTCCGTTTGGGAGATAATGCTGAAATGTGCATCATCGAACTAGTTGATTTCAATGAGTTGATGTTGAAAGATGCCGCTCCCGCGAAGAAGACTACGAGAAGATCTAGAAGATCTACTGGCGGCGATGCTACAGCTCCTGCTGCTCCTAAGGCAGCTAAGGTGGAGGCAGCTCCAGCTCCTGTAGTCGAAGCAGTGGAAGAAGCTCCGATAGCTGAAGCGGAAGTAGTTGAAGAAACTACTCCAGTAGCAGAAGTAGTTGAAGAAACTACACCTGTGGCTGAAGCGGCTTCCGAAGAGGCAGCAGCTCCTGAAGCTTCTGAAGAAAGCGAAACAGAAGAAAAATAAATTGAAAGCAATTTCACATTTAAAAGGATTGGACGTCGTTCAATCCTTTTTTTTATTCCCCAGGCTCATCTCACCCTGCTCAAGTTTTATTAACTTTGGGCAACTTTCAAGGAAATGAATACACAAAAAGCTACCCTTCTTCTTGCGGATGGTTCAATCTTCACTGGAACACTCATCGGCGCTCCCGGTACCAATGGCGGTGAAATCTGCTTTAATACGGGCATGACCGGTTATCAGGAGATTTATACCGACCCTTCCTATACCGGACAAATCGTAGTGACCACCACCTCCCATATTGGGAACTATGGAGTACATCCAGACGAGGTAGAATCCGCTGCTCCTTGTGTAGCTGGGATTGTAGTGAATAGTTTCTCTGAAGTATTTTCTCGATTAGATGCCTCCGGATCACTACAAGACTATTTGGTAGGTGCAGGCATTACAGGTATTGCCGATATTGATACCCGCAAATTGGTGCGTCACTTACGTGATGCAGGCGCCATGAATGCCATTATCAGCTCGGAGTTTGAGGGCAATTTAGAGGGGCTAAAGCAAAAGCTTTCGGAAGTGCCAGACATGAACGGCTTGGAATTATCCTCCAAGGTCTGTACACAAGAACCTTTCTTTTATGGAGATCCATCGGCTGCAATTAAAGTGGCCTGTCTCGATTTCGGCATCAAAACAAATATTTTGAGAAACCTCGCTTCTCGTGGGGTGTATTGCAAAGTTTACCCTGCCAAAACTACCCTAGCAGAAATGGAAACCTGGAGTCCTCAAGGCTATTTTCTATCCAATGGACCTGGTGACCCAGCAGTTATGGAATATGCCGTGGACACCGTTAAGGAAGTTCTGGCAACTGGCAAACCTGTATTTGGAATCTGTTTGGGGCACCAGCTCCTAGCAGCTGCCGTGGGTGTATCTACCTATAAAATGCACCATGGTCACAGGGGGCTTAACCATCCAATCAAAAACCTCACAACTGGTAAAAGTGAAATCACTTCCCAAAACCATGGATTCAATGTGGTGCGCGAAGAAGCAGAACAGAATAGCGAAGTGGAGATCACGCATGTTCACCTGAATGACAATACAGTTGCGGGCATCAAATTAAAAAATAAACCTGCTTTTTCGGTGCAATATCATCCGGAATCCTCGCCAGGACCACACGATTCGCGTTACCTATTTGATGACTTTATATCCTTGATCACTAAAAACTAATTCTAACAAACCTGTAAACACATGACGTTGATTCAATCCATTCATGCAAGACAAATCCTTGATTCACGAGGCAATCCAACCGTAGAGGTGGATGTGGTGACTGAAAATGGCGCTTTTGGAAGAGCTGCAGTACCAAGTGGTGCATCCACTGGTATAAATGAAGCAGTAGAACTCCGCGATGGAGATAAAAGTAAATACCTTGGTAAGGGAGTCTTGAAGGCGGTTTCCAATGTGAATGATGTCATTGCTCCAGAGCTAGTGGGCATGGATGTCTTTGAACAAAACACCATCGATCAGATTATGATTGATTTGGACGGAACGGCGAACAAAAGTAAGTTAGGCGCAAATGCCATTTTGGGAGTTTCTCTTGCGGTAGCCAAAGCTGCTGCCATGGAGTCTGGACAGCCGCTTTACCGCTACATCGGTGGAGTAAATGCAAATACGCTACCAGTTCCAATGTTGAATATCATCAACGGAGGTTCTCACTCGGATGCTCCTATTGCCTTCCAAGAATTTATGGTACGCCCAATTGGAGCAACTAGCTTCTCTGAAGCGATCCGTTGGGGTGCTGAGATCTTCCACAACTTGAAAAAAATCCTTCATGACAAGCATTTGAGTACTGCCGTAGGGGATGAGGGTGGCTTTGCTCCCAACTTCTCTGGAGGAACTGAAGAGGCGCTTGCTTGTATCCTAGATGCGATCAACAAGGCTGGTTATCGTCCAGGAGACGATGTGACCATTGCCTTGGATTGTGCATCCTCCGAATTTTACAAGGACGGTAAGTACGACTACTCCAAGTTTGAAGGACCAAACGGAAAAATTCGTTCTAGAGAAGAGCAAGTGGCGTACTTGGCTGAGCTAACCGAAAAATATCCAATCGACTCCATCGAGGATGGTTGCGCGGAGGAAGACTGGGCTGGCTGGGCGATGCTTACTGCCAAAATCGGTTCAAAAATCCAATTGGTAGGGGACGACTTGTTCGTAACCAATGTGAGCTTCCTGAAGCGTGGAATCGAAGAAAAATCAGCAAACTCCATTTTGGTCAAAGTAAATCAGATTGGTACGCTTACTGAAACATTGAATGCAATCAGTATGGCACATAAAGCTGGATTTACTGCCGTAATGTCCCACCGTTCAGGAGAAACAGAAGATTCAACCATTGCTGACCTTGCTGTAGCAGTCAACTGTGGCCAAATCAAAACTGGTTCTGCTTCCCGTTCGGATCGTATGGCCAAGTACAACCAGCTGCTTCGTATCGAGGAGCAATTGGGAGATTCAGCGGTATTTAAAGGAAGATTGAAATAATTTTACTGTTCTATTTAAAATCGACAGTCCCGGAATTCCGGGACTGTCTTTTTTTGCATGATTTTTGTACCTTAGGTATTCGAACTCACCATTATGAAAAAAGTCCTCAAATACAGCAGTAACTTTTACTTGTTGGCTACCGTGTCCTTTTTAGTTTGGATGATCTTCATTGATTCGAATAACCTTCCTACCCAGTGGAGGCTCACCAAACAGCTTTGGGACTTGGAGGATCAAAAAGAATACTACAAACAGAAAAAAATCCAAATCCAGCAGGAACGTGCTGCTCTATTTAGCAATCCGGAATTGTTGGAAAAGTTTGCCCGAGAAAAATACCTCATGAAGAAGCCAACAGAAGATCTGTATGTGGTGGTTGAAAAATAGGTCCCTTCTTTTTTTTCTCATCCTTTTTTTAGGCGTTCACCTGTCTGCATACCCGCAACGTGAGATCAATACCGATTCCACCTTTTCGTTCAAGGAGCGAGGATATTTTGGGGGAAACCTCGGTCTTCAACTTGGAACGGTTACACTAGTAGACCTTTCCCCTTTGGCAGGGGTGATGCTTAGCCCCAAATTATCTACAGGCCTAGGCGCTACCTATCAGTATTACGAAGACAATCGATTCCAGGGCAATGCCGGATCCTCTTTTGGAGGGCGAGCTTTTGTTCGGTACAACGTGCTTCCCAATATCTTTGCCTACTCCGAACTGGAGTCTATCAACTGGAATGCCTACAACTATGCGCAGGATGCCTTTCAGCGAACTTGGACGGAAGCGTTTTTTATAGGTGCAGGCTATTTTACACCGTTTGGGGCTCGTGGGGGAGCCAATTTCACTTTTCTGTACAACCTACGGCATTCCAATCGGCAGGCCTACTATAGTGAGCCCTATCTAATGCGGGTTGGATTTGTGTTTTAATACAAGCGAAAAACCCTTGCTAGTGATGATGATCGATCGCCACCTGCGGTGTATTTGAAGTTTAAATCCAGCTATTTCTAAAAAAACCGCTTCATTTTTTCTAAGCCTGTTTTGGCTACATAATCTGCATCCATGGCATAATATTCTGGGTTGAACAGTTCCAGGGAAAGAATGATTTGTCCTCCTTTGGCTCTCAAGGTATTGGCAAGATCCTGTAAGGGTGCTGCGCCATCCCCAGGAAATACTCGGTCCTTATCCTGTTGTTCGGTTCTTGGGATGCTGCCTGAAAAGTCGTTGAGGTGAAAAATTGAGATGGCATTTCCATCGACCAACTTCAATCCTTCAAACCCTGACCCCCCTCGAAAAAGGTGGTAGACATCGGCTAGAATCTTGGCATCTTGATCATCCGCAGCTGCCGCTACAGCCAATGCCTGGCTGAGGTGAAAAAAGGCAGGATAGGCTCCCCAGAATTCCAATTGGGGCATCACACCTGTTTTCCGTCCAAGATCCAACAATTGTTTGTACCGCTCACCTGCTCGTAAAAGGTCCAACGGTGCATCCGCTCCGATCGCTGGAGCAGCTACTCGGGTACATCCCAGCTCGGCAAGCAGGCCCATCTCTTTCTCCATCTGCACAAAACCTGCCTTACTTTTCGCTTCATCTTGAGCCATCCAGGTAGGAAAGCCAATACAGTCTACCAGGCTGATGCCCGCATCGCTCACTAGTTTTTTCAAGGAAGCAATGCTTTTCCCACTTTGGAGGTAACCTTCAATCTCCATCATCCAGGGCTCAAGTCCTTGATATCCTGCCCGAGCAGCCAGCTCAATCAACTGGGGTAAGCTTAGCTTTTGGCCCCGCACGGTACTTGTGTTTAGCGAAAAAATAAACTCGGATTGAGGTTCAGCTTTGGATTTTGCTTCGGTAGCCGGTACAAATGCCCCAACCAAGGGCGTAAGGGCTAAAGTTTTGAGGAGGGATCTTCTGCTTGTCATTGGATTGCTTTTCTTGTCCGTTCAAAAGGATAGGGTGCCATTTAAACATATTTTGAATAAATAAAATTTATCCCAATTTTCAATCGTATTTTTCAACATGCGTACTATATTAATTTTAGTGGTCTTGGTACTTTTTAAGCAGGAGGCGTCTGCTCAGGTTGCTGGGAGAGATTTGCCTTTTCTGTCCGCTTACCAAGAAGAAATCCCCTATTTTCAAGAATTGATTACTGGAGGTCAATATGCAGCACCTTCCGCACTCATCAAAGGGGATCCCTATTTCGTAACACGTCAATTTGAACCCGGAACTTTGCGCATCAATGGAATCTCTTATCCACAAGTTCCATTGATCTACGATATTTTCCGAGATCAGCTCGTTACTTTTCATCCGATCTTCAATCAAAAAATATTGATCAAGCCAGAGAAAATCGATGGATTTGAGTGGAGTGATGGGAAGCTATTTCGGTTTTTTCCAGGGAATGAGTCGTTTTTGCACCATGGAAATGGGATTTATCAGGTGTTGGGCCAAGGAAAAGCGATCGCCCTGGCCAAACGATACAAAACTACCCGCTCCTTACGTGATATCTCCCGCTACAACGCGGAGTATGTAGAGAAAAAAGACTACTTTATTTGGAAGGAGGGCGCCTTTTTCCCGATAAAAAAATCATCACAAGCCTTTACTGCCTTAGAGCTCAACACCAAAGCGCTGAAAAAAGAACTAAAGAGTAAAGGGTTGCAATTCAACAAAGCTCCAGAGGCCTTTTTGAACTATTTGGTAGCCTATCCTGATTCAAATTGATGCGTGCCTTTAGTTATATCGTCCCCATCCTTTTGTTTTTCGCTTTGGCGAATGGGTCGGCATTTGCCCAGCAGCAAGTGCAAAAGCAAGAGCCAAAGGTAACCGGCTTGTTTGCTGGAGTGACCTTTGAGCGGTTTGCCGAGTTGGTAGAAAAGGATACGCCCTACCGTTTTCTATTTAAAAAAGAAGAGCTTGAGAATTTGACAGTTAGCCTTCAAGCGAATGGGGACAAGTTGGAGGATGTATTGGGTGTACTTTTTCTAAAAACTGGATTTACCTTTTCAATTTCCAAAGACTTAGAAGTATTCATTTTTGCAGGGGAAAAGAAAACGGTAGAATTCCTGCCCAACTATTTTAAAGCGCCTTCCAAGGCAAGTCTTTCTGCTGCTTCGGTTCAAGATGAGTTTGTTCGAAATCGACGCTACATCATAGGGGTTCCAGGTCCTGGAACAGAAGCAAAGCTTCAGGGAAAGGTGATCAGTTTGGAGAATAATCTCCCGATTGAGGGAGCGATTGTATTTGAAAAAGAGGCCATGCGCCAAGCAGTGACCAACAAGTCTGGGGAATTTGAACTGCTCGTTCCAAAAGGCAACAAAACCTTATTTATTCAAAATATCGGAGGCTATACGGAGCAGCGACTTTTGGATATTCAGGGGGATGCAACCCTTGAACTCAGTATTGGAGAGGGAGTTTTTGCATTAAATGAAGTTGTGGTAAGCTCTGGGGCCTTGTCTCAGGTGGCAAGACCAGAAATGGGAGTGCAGTCCCTTTCGGTACAAGAAATGAGAAGACTTCCTGCCGTCATGGGTGAAGTGGACGTTATCAAAGGACTTTTGACCATGCCTGGAGTCAATACCGCTGGAGAAGCAAGCGTTGGCTTTAATGTGCGCGGAGGTGCAGCAGATCAGAATTTGATTTTGATGGATCAGAACACACTATTCAATCCTTCTCACTTATTTGGGTTTTTCTCGGCGATCAATTCGGATATGGTGCAAGGGGTGGAGCTGTACAAGTCAGGAATCCCTGCCAGTCTTGGAGGCAGATTGTCCTCGGTCCTGCAGGTGACTCCCAAGAAAGGACGTTCTGATAAAATTGGAGGTTCTGGAGGAATTGGGCCAATGACCAGTAGGCTGAGTTTGGATGGTCCTATAGGAAAGAAGACCACCTTTATCTTGGGTTCACGACTTACCTATTCGGATTGGCTTCTTGATTTTATTTCTAAAAAAACTGATTTGGGGGCCAGTAGGGCTGCTTTTTCGGATTTCAACGGCACAGTGGAGCATGAGTTAGGTGCTAAGGATAAACTTCGGCTATCGGGTTATTTTAGCAAAGATTCTTTCCAATTTGACCCAGATACTGTCTACAGCTATTCCAATCAGAATTATGCCCTTTCCTGGACTCATTACTTCAACGATGCGCTGGAGGCCACTTTTTCAGTGGGTCAGGATGCCTATGATTTTGAGGTAGAAGGGGAAGACAACCCATTAAATTCCTACCAATACCGATTTGACATCCGTCAGCAATTTGTAAAAGCGCAATTCCGACAGGAGATAGGGGATCGACACCTGCTTAGCTATGGGGTACATGGCATTCGCTACCAGCTCAACCCAGGAGAAATTCTCCCTTTTGGGCCGGAGAGCGGTGTGATTGCCGATCAAGTGGCTCCCGAAACGGCTATGGATTGGTCTCTCTACCTAGGGGACGAATTTGAAATTAATGATCAATGGGCGCTGAGTGGTGGATTACGATACAATTTCTACACTTTTCTGGGACCACAATCTCTTCCCGTCTACGCGGAAGGTGAGCCTTTTCTGAAGGAAAACATCACGGGAGAAACACGCTTTCAGTCTGGCGAACCAGTTCAGACCTATCACGGTCCAGAATTTCGGTTTTCAGCACGTTATGCCCTCTCCAACCAATCTTCCTTGAAGGCAGGGGTCAACTCGATGCGGCAAAACATTCACTTGCTCAGCAATTCCTCGGTGATTACACCAACAGATACTTGGAAGTTGAGTGATTCCTTCTTGAAGCCGCAGCGGGGTATTCAATATGCCTTAGGTTATTTTAAAAATATGAATCAAGGTGCTTTTGAGTTTTCCGCTGAATTGTATTATCGATCCATGCAGAACTTGCTCGACTACCGATCTGGTGCAAGCATCGTGTTGAATGACCGGATTGAGCAAGAGGTCTTGGTCACTCAAGGAAAAGCCTATGGCATGGAGTTATACCTCAAAAAATCAAGAGGAAAGCTCAATGGATCCCTGGCTTACACCTATAGCCGTTCGCTGATGCAAACCGATCCTTCTGAGCAAAAGGAGCAAATCAACCGTTCTGAATGGTATCCTAGCAATTTTGATCAGCCTCACAATGCAAATTTTGTGGGGAATTTAGAGCTTAGTAAGCGGGTCAACGTAACCTTGGCAGGTAAGTACAGTACGGGTAGACCTGTCACCCTTCCGATTGCTAAGTTTAATTATGGGGGTTCGGAGCGCGTTTATTTCTCTGACCGTAACTCCTTTAGGGTCCCTGATTATTTCCGCTTGGACCTTTCTGTTAATTTAGAGGGTAACCATAAAGTTGCCAAACTTGCACATGCCTCCTGGTCCTTTGGGGTGTACAACCTATTTGGTAGAGACAATGCTTACTCAGTCTATTTTGTTCCAGAGGGAGGCAAATTAAGAGGCTATCAGCTTGCGATTTTTGCCGAGCCAATACCATTTATCACCTATAACTTTAGATTTTGATGCGAAAAGCCATAGGTCTAGTTTTTGTATTGCTCACCACACTTCTTGGGTGTAGGACTCCTTACGAACCGGAGGTGCCTGCTACAGAATTGAGGGTGCTGGTGGTGGAAGGCTATTTGGACACAGAGGGTTTGAAAAGTGAGTTAAAGCTCAGTAGAACTGCTCCTCTGGGTGCTTCGTCTGCCTTTATTCCAGAGCTCCGCGCCAAAGTAAACCTTAAAAGTAGCGGAGGACAAGTTTTTCCCCTTACCGAAACAGGTTTAGGAACGTATATTTTTGAACGAAATATTGATGAGAAGCAAACCTATTTGCTTGAAATAGAGCTTAGCTCTGGAGAAAGGTATGTTTCTGAAAGCCTTCAGCCCATTGTAACTCCTGAGATTATTGATGCAGGATTTAAGCGGGATGAAGAAGGGGTAGAGGTATTTGTGTCTACTCAAGGCAATGCCAATGCAGATGATTTTCTATGGACCTTTGAAGAAACCTGGATTTACCGACCTAGAATACGCACGGCCTACATCTATGTTCCCGAACTTAAAAATGTGCGGGATCGCAAGGATTCAGAACAAACTTCCCTTTGCTTCAAGACGGAGCCTAGTCCTGGGATACTTTTGGAAACAAGCTCTCGATTTAAGGATCAGGTAGTCTTCCAGAAAACCATCACCGAGATTCCTACGGGTAATGAGCGAATCATGGAACGCTACAGCATTCTTGTTTCACAAAAAGGACTTGCTTCCAAGGACGTCCCATTCTGGGAAATTTTGAAGAAAAACACAGAAGATATCGGTTCGATTTTTAGCCCACTTCCCTCTTTGATAGGAGGAAACATAAAGAGCCTTGATGCCGCAAAGAATCCGGTAATTGGGCAGGTTAGCCTAGGAGTGATTCGTCAAAGAAGGATTTACATTAATCAAGTTCAGGTGAGTCCCTGGAATTTCCTGGATCCAAGATTTAACGATTGTACAATCGGAGAAGAAGCTGTTTTGGCCAAGGATTACCAGACGATCTTCGGCAATGGAGCAGTGGTCCCTACAAGACCCTTAATGGCGGGAACGATGATAATTGGCTATTATCCCTCTTCAAGAAAGTGTACCGATTGTAGCTTGTATGCATCTAAACTTAAGCCCACATTTTGGATAGACTAATGTCATGCAAACACTGAATATATCCTTAAATACAAGAAGCAGCCTTAAAGAACTTATTTGTGGGTTGCTCTGCTTTCTTGGGCTCATAAGTACTGGTATAGGTCAAACGACAACTAACCAAAAGGAGCAAGTTTATTTCCATACCCCAAAGACGCTCTATTTTTCTGGCGAGAAAATCTGGTTTGAAGCCAACGTCAGGTTGGGAGAGCGAGCCACTTCTTCACAGGTGTTGTATGCCGAATTGGTCGATCGCAATTCCAACTCAATCACCCATGTCAAAGTGCCGCTTCAAGCTGGTGTGGCCTTAAATTTTATTCCAGTTTCAGATCAAATCCCATCTGACCAGTACCTGCTACGCGTGTATACTCGGATCAGTCCATATTTGGATTTGAATCAAGGGATCGCACAGCAGTTGGTTACGATCATCAACCCGAAAATTCCACCTCGGGAGGTTGAGTCATCCAGTCGCCAAATTTTCCAATCCTCTAAATCCTACGAAAAGGGAGCTGCTGTCAATTTTGGTTCTTCCAGCACTACTGAAGGACAGGTTGTGGCTTCGGGAATTTCCATTGCCAACCCATTTTTAGTGGAAGAACAAAAGCAGTTGCCTGCTGCCGAAGTGTATGAAAAATTAGCTCCGCAGCCCTTACTTCCCGAACTTTTTGGTCATCTAGTTCAAGCGAAAGTTACTTCTTTGGATACTGCACTCACCTATTTTCTTTCCCTTCATGGAGCAAAAAGTGCCCTATTTACAGATCATGTGGATGAGCGGGGCATGCTTGTCTTTGATGCCGGAGGATTGCGGCATTGGGACCGTTTGATCCTGCAACTTGAAAACGGGGAGGAGATGCCCGGTTTGGAGATGATTTCCCCGCTGATCAAAACGAGCTTTAAATCGAATTTTAGTTTTCCTGAACTATCCTTGGCAGAGGCTGATCTTGAATACCTTCAGCCCCTTCTCAAAGCAGCTGTAGTGCAGCAGGAGTATTTGGAAGTAGCTGACCAGGATTCTTTGGAAGTGGTCACTGGCTTTGTGGAAGATTACAGCTACAACTTAGACGACTACACTCGGTTTGAAGATGTGGAAACGGTGTTAAAAGAATATGTTCCCAGCGTTGCGGTTCGTCTAAAGGACAAAAAGAAAACGTTCCGACTCTTGAATGAAGCAGAAAAAGGCATTTTTGATACCAATCCCTTGATACTAATCGATGCGATGCCAGTATTTGATTCAGATCTTTTGGCCTCCTTCAATCCCAAATTTCTCCAGCGATTGGAGGTCCTCAATCGTGAGTTTTACCTAAACGACCGCACCTATTCAGGTGTACTCAGTTTTTCGAGTTATGCCAATAATTTTGGTTTATTTCCACTGGCTCCAGCGGCACGGTTTTTTGATTACCCGGGGATTCAACCCTCTGTGATTCTGGATCGAGACCAGTTTGTCAAGCCTTCCACTACCTCCCGAATTCCTGATTGGCGGACATTGCTGTATTGGCAATCTGGTGGTCAAGGGGTAAGTACCAAGCTGCCTAACTTAGCTGGAACGTTTGTGTACTGGGAGCAAGTGAATGTAGGCGGTAAGCTGACTGTTCGCTGCACATTTTTTGAAGTAAAAAACTAATTGACTTTAGCAATTAGCGGGGTGGCTGCTTTGTAATGAAGCTAGTGGACTTAGTCTGGAATTAGGTATTCCATCAGCGTTTTTCCGTAGCGTGTACGAATCAGGTATTGTCCTTGGCTGGGTAGGTGACTCAATTGGATTTCACCATTGCTTTGAAGTGGGGTACTGATTAGTAGATTTCCTTGTAGGTCATAGAGGTATCCCAAGCCCTGTTCCAGATCTGTAACTGCGACAATTTTTCGAGAAGAGCCAAAATCAAAATAACCTATCCAGGTTTTGCCTCCAGCCAAAGGAAAAGTCATCAACAGACGCTGTTGACTATCAAAAAGCTGTGTTTTGTTGAATTGCTCCAAGATAAGAAGGGAAGAATTGCCCTTTTGATCACTGAGAATGCGAAATTTATCGTCTCGATTTGATTTTTGAGCTTGAGTTTTTTTAATGATTTCCCCAGAAAAGGAAATATCAAGGATTTGCCCACCGGTTGTGACGGCTTGCAGTATTGGGGTGCCTGTCTTATTAAAAATAAGCGGGCTGGCGATTCCGTCAGGGAGCTTGACGGGAGATCCGCTTCGAGATTCGCCTTTACGGCTGAAGAAGTGCAAGTCGCCGGAGATGCCTAGCACCACCATAAAATCACCTTTTCCAGGTACGCGAGCATGAAAGGGAGTTCCGTTGGTGGGTTCTCCTAGAGGCAAAGGATTCCAGTTTTCTAAATCCTTCCCCATTTTGTCCAGCAACCATAAATTCCCATTTTCAGTAGCAATAAAGTAGCGGTAATCTAGCGTTTGGTCATAATCTATCACACTTAAGTGGGTGATTTTTTCTCCAGGTAGTGCCTTGGGAAATCCAGGTAAAGGTTCTCCTAGGCGGTCTATGGCATAGACACGATCCGCAGTGGCAAGCACGAGCTGCAATTTGCCATTTTTAAAATAATCGATCTGGAAGGCTTCCGATACAATGGGGCCAGATAATGCTTGGCTGTATACCTGCTCGCCAGCTGAATTGATGACATACAAGACATGATCTTGGTCCTGAACTACAAGGTCTTCCGTGTTATCATTGAAATTTTTGATTGCTTTAGGGCCAAAAACTAGATTTTGAGGAAGTGCTACCTCCTTGCCAGATGCCAACTCAAAAGATTTGTTTGCTTCTACTTTAGCGATACCCTCACTGGTGTAGCCCAAGATGAGTGTTGCTTCCGGTCCCTTTGGACTTTGGTGGATACGCAATCCCAAGCTAGTGAATGCCTTCAAAGCGGTTTCGTATTTCTGGATAAATGTACTCCAACTAGGATTGGAAGTTTGAACCCAACGCGGCCATATTTTTTGGAGGAGGAAAGTTTTGCTGTACCCAGAGGCGGCTGATAACCAGTTGTTTGTTTTATTCTGCTTTTTTGCCCAGGTATTTCCTTGAGTATAGTCATCCAATAAGCCTCTCATGCCATTGGCTGAGTTGCTCATCAGCAAAATCTGTCCCACTTTGCTGACAAAGGTTTGTTCAAACCCTAAAAATCGTCCATTGAATAGGTGAGCGGGAAAATCTTCTTCAGGAAAAAATAAAATTTCCTGTTGTAAGTATTGCTCTTTAGGATCAAATTCAGTGGTGTCACGGTATTCTTTGAGGATTTTCCAGGCTTGTTCCGGGTTCTCCAGCTTTACTAGTAGGGCACTGTTTTTTTGAGGCTCAGACAGGGGCTCCATTTCAATAAAATACTGTTCTCCACTGAGGAAGTCCAAAAACCCCCGATCAATTAATCGAGTTTGAATATCCCCACTGACTGTGGATTTGGGAACAAAGGCGCCGTTTTGAAGTTTCTGGGCTTCGTAATAATCCTTTAAGTTGACCTGGGTAATGGATTGGGTGCGCGTGGAAATCAAGTTTTCAAATTCTGCAAGTTGAGCTTGAACAGAAGGCAGGAAATCCACTTCTGGAAGACCTTGAATTGGCCCTTTAAAAACGAGTTGCTTGTCTTCAAATTTTAACGTCAATGCAAGTAAAAAATCTGTGGTCTGCAACTCTTGAAGTGCTGCCGAGGATTTGTCGGCACTGACTCCACTAACTAGTTTGGCCATTCCTTTTGAGGAAAGAATTAGCCTTCCTAGGCCTTCAGTATTGGGTAAGTTGTCTCCTAGCTTTGTGGAAATTGGGTTTGCATCCTCACTGAGGTAAAATCGAATTGCCTCTTCGATGACAAAAGAGGAGGAAGAAATAAGCAGCACATTATTGAGGACCGTAATGCTCCATTGGATGCTATTGTTCGCATCCAACACATCGTAAATCTCTTGCTCACTGTATTTTCGTGTTTGAAATCGAGTAGTCCTGGGTGTCTTGGATTTCAGTTTATCCAAGAGTTCCGAAGGGGAATTGGAATCAAAATTCAGGGTATACAACAGACTAAATTTGTCTGTTCCTACCGCGTGATAGCTTACAGTTACCTGTTTGTTTCGGAGGGTTTTGGCAACAAAACCTGTTTCACCCACTAAGCTATCTAAGGAGTTTAACTGACTGGATAAGGATTGGAATGCTGGAAACTGCAAGAGAGCCGCCCAAATGGGTTGGTTTCGAAGCTCCTGCCAGGCATAATCGGCCTGTTGAGTTTCGAATAAGAATACGGCATCACTTGAAATCAGTTCAAGGCTGTTGATGGTTCTGGACTGAATAAATCGTTGGTATACTTCATAGCCTCCCCAGCTAACGAGGGATAGCACTAGAATGACCAACAAACTTTTCCAGATTTTCAAGTTGCAGTATCGAGTAGAAGTTAATGGAGTAAAAAAAGACCTAAGAAACTTTTCGCTTTGGAAAGTATCTTAGGCCATTGATCAGGCAAGGATCAGATTAGTTGCTCAAGCGATCCAAAACTTGCATCACTTCTTTGACGTGACCTCTAGAGGTCTCTAGCAATTGCTTTTCTTCTGCATTCAGATCCAGTTCGATTACTTTTTCAATGCCATTTTTGCCAAGGATTACTGGTACGCCAAGGTAGCAGTCATCAATGCCGTATTCACCATCTAATTTGATGCATACTGGGAACACTCTTCTTTGGTTTTTCAAGATGGCTTCTACCATTTGGGCAGCAGCAGCTCCTGGTGCATACCAAGCAGAGGTGCCCATGAGCTTTACAAGCTCTCCACCTCCAAATTTGGTTCGCTCGATGATGGCATCTAGCTTATCTTTTGCAACTAGTTCTGTAACAGGGATACCCGCCACGGTGGTGTATCTTGGAAGTGGAACCATGGTATCTCCATGGCCTCCCATCAAAATGGCTTGAATTTCTTTTCCAGAAACATTCAATTCTTCGGCTAGAAAGGCACGGTAGCGGGCAGTATCCAAAATTCCCGCCATGCCCATTACTTTATTTCTTGAAAATCCAGAAGTTAAATGTGCTTGGTAAGTCATCACATCCAAAGGATTGGAAACTACGATGATGATGGCGTTTGGAGAATACTTCGCTACATTTTCAGTAACTGACTTTACGATTCCAGCATTGGTTTCGATCAAATCATCGCGAGTCATCCCTGGCTTTCTTGGAAGTCCTGAGGTGATGACTACCACATCCGAATTTGCAGTTTTGCTGTAGTCATTTGTGCTGCCAACGGTACGGCTATCGTATTGATTGATGGGCGCTTTTTGCCAAATGTCAAGTGCTTTACCTTCGGCGATGCCCTCTTTGATATCCACTAATACAATTTCTTCAGCTACCTCGCGATATGCCAATACATCGGCACAGGTGGCACCTACGTTTCCTGCCCCAACAACGGTTACTTTGCTCATGGTTTTATAT